>ENA-OQAS01000055-OQAS01000055.1-human-gut-metagenome-genome-assembly--contig:-NODE-55-length-55208-cov-9.498865_pt1 | contig 55208 bp, 68 predicted proteins | sample MGYA00242733_ERZ504523 | MGnify/ENA primary metagenome ERZ504523 (study PRJEB26092, sample SAMD00036239) | human gut metagenome | host: Homo sapiens | study: EMG produced TPA metagenomics assembly of...
CTCGCATTAATAAAACTATCTGCACGAACTACGCACCGAGCACTCGGTTGAATAAAGCACAAGATATACAATGTAACGCTCGGGAAATATAAGCTTCGCATTAATAAAACTATCTACACGAACTACGCACTGAGGTACTCGGTTGAATAAAGCACAAGATATACAATGTAACGCTCGGGAAGTATAAGTTTCGCATTAACAAAACTATCTACACGAACTACGCACCGAGGTACTCGGTTTACATGCTTTCGGGGCAAGAGATGTTGAACATTGCAAGAACATTTTTGATAACGGCTCTTACGCAGTTGCAAAGTGCAAGTCTTGCCTGCATAAGACCTTCCTCTTCGCCCTTAACACGGCAAGCGTTGTAGAATTTGTGGAAAAGTGTTGCAAGCTGTGTTACATAGCGTGTAACCTTGGTCGGATCGTAATCCTTCGCCGCACTGATGATTTCGTTGGTGTATGACGCAAGGTGATTGATGAGCTCCTTTTCTTCGGGAGCTGTGAGGAGCGCAAGCTCTGCGTCTGTACATTCTCTCGGAGAAATGCCCTCTTTTGCAAGTGACTTAAAAATACTGCAATTCTTGCGTGTGCGTATTGAACATAATAAACAGGGTTCTGATTGTCCTGACTTACTGCAAGGTCAAGGTCAAAGTCCATCTGTGTGTTAGCCTCTTTGGTGTTAAAGAGGAACCTTGCGCTGTCAACAGGCACTTCGTCAAGCAAATCGCCAAGCTGAATAGCCTTGCCGGTACGCTTGCTCATTTTTACAAGCTCACCGTCCTTAACAAGCTTAACAAGCTGCATAAGAACAACATTGAGCTTGTCACCGTCATAGCCGATAGCGTCCATTGCGCCTTTCATTCTCATAACATGACCGTGATGGTCTGCTCCCCAAACATCAATAAGAGTTGTGAATCCACGGTCAAATTTGTTCTTGTGGTATGCAATGTCGGCTGTAAAATATGTCGGGTTGCCGTTCTGACGAATGAGAACATCGTCCTTTAATTCAAGGTTGTCAATGTATTTCTGTGACTTGCCCTCTTTGAGAAGCTTCTGTGTGAGTACCTCTTTGTTCTTGTACCAAACAGCACCCTCTTTTTCGTAGGTAAGTCCTTTTTTCGTGAGAAGGTCAACAACAGCCTTAACAGCACCGCTCTTGTGAAGCTCGCTTTCAAAGAACCACTTGTCATAGAAAATCTTGTATTTTTCCATATCAGCCTGCATCTTCTTGATGTTCTTAGGAAGTGCATAGTCAACAAGAGCCTTCTTGCGTTCTTCTGCGCTTACATTAACAAGGCTGTCGCCGTTTAGGTCGGCATATTCTTTTGCAAGGTCTTTGATGTCCTCACCCTGATAGCCATCCTCGGGGAACTCTATCTCATCGCCCTTGAAAATCTGAAGATATCTTGCTTCAAGTGAACAGCCGAACTTTTCAATCTGATTGCCGGCGTCGTTACATAAAATTCACGCCATGCGTTGTAGCCCGCTTTGTCAAGAACAGCGGCAAGACAGTCACCGAGAGCGCCGCCTCTTGCGTTGCCCATGTGCATAGGACCTGTCGGGTTGGCTGATACAAACTCAACCATAACCTTTTCATCTCTGCCGTATTCACTTCTGCCGTATGCCTCGGGATTGGCAAGGATTTCTCTGATTACAGCCGAATAAAATTCAGTGCCGAGGAAGAAGTTGATGAATCCCGGACCTGCTGTTTCAAAGCGGTCAAACATTGTACCCTCAAGGTCAAGGTTTGATGTGATAGCCTGTGCAATTTTGAAAGGCGGCATACGGAATGCCTTTGCGCCTGCCATTGCCGCATTTGTTGCAAAGTCGCCGTGGCTTCTGTCTGCGGGTGTTTCAATGATGAACGGAGCGGCCTCCGCCTGGGGAAGTTCACCGTTTGATATTGCCTTTTCAATAGCGTTTTCAATTGCTTTTTTTAGCTGTTGTACAGCAAGTGCGTATGTATCCATATCAATCTACCTCATTTTCAAACTTTTCTTTTTCTTCAACCGTAATTTTAAACTTGTTTTCGCTCACAAGGTCATTGTTGAAATCAAGCGTGTAACTGACCTCAAGCGTTCCGCCGTTTTTGGTGAGGGAGTTGTTCATTGTTTTTGTGAAAACTCCTATCATAAGGTCGCCTGCAGGCGTCTGATACAGGCATTGATGCCGTCTGCCTTTTTCAAGCATAAGCTGTGAACGCATGGGACCTTTGCGTGTAATTGTCACCGTATTGTCCTGAACTTTTATGAGATTGTCGTAAAAGCTCTGCGGTGCATCCTCGTCATATTCTTTGTAGCCTATGTAACAATGGTCTTTTTTCATCAGAAAATTTCCCTCTGTGAGAACCTCAATTTTGTCGCTTTCATCGTCAAGAATCTGTTCGCCCAGAATGGAAATCATATATTTGCATTTATTCTTTACCTTATCTGTCATATCTTCCCTCGTTAATACTGTTCAATGTCAATTTGTGTAACAGTATGCTCCATATTTCTGCCGAGAAACAGTCCTGCAACGCTTTTAAATCCGTCGGGAGTGTCGCTTACATAAAATTCGGGAGTCTGATGCACACCGTCTGTGTTGAGCAGATTGTTTTCTCTGAGAATTTTTGAGCAATAGATTGCAGTTTCATATCCCGAATCAACAAGCGTAACGCCGTCACCCATAAAGTCAGCAATTGCGTCACGCAAAAGCGGATAGTGAGTGCAACCGAGAATGAGGGTGTCAACGCCTGTTTCCTTGAGTTCGGAAAGATATCTTCTGATGACAAGCCGTACAATCTGATCGTCACGACAGATGAAACCGTTTTCAACAAGCGGAACAAAAAGCGGACACGCCTGCTCATAAACCTTGTATTTCGGATTAAGCTTTTCAAGACGGAGTTTGTAGCTGTGGCTCGAAATAGTTGCGGCAGTGCCGATAATTCCGATTTTACCGTTCTTTGTTTTTCGGTCGGCAATGAATGCGGTCGGGTTTACAACACCCGTGTACGGAACGGAAAGCTTTTCTTCAAGCATATCGCCTGCGACCGAACTTACCGTACCGCAGGCTGCAACAACTGTTTTAACATTGTGTTTCAACAGAAAATTTGCGTCCTGAAGGGCATACTTTGAAATTGTTTCACGACTTCTGTTGCCGTAGGGTACTCTTCCCGTATCTCCAAAGTATATTATTTTCTCGTTTGGCAGCACATGCAAAAACTCTTTTACAGCGCTGAGTCCGCCTAATCCGGAGTCAAAAACTCCGATAGCATCTTGACAAGACATAATAAAACCTTCTTTTACATTAATATACAGCTTAAATAATAACACAATAATGTGCGTCTTGCAAGTCAAAACCTTTGACAAATCTGTTATTTGATTGTATAATGAATTCTGACAGACTAATCCGAGAGGAAGATTAAGTTGGAATTTAAAAAAGCTTTTGATTATATCGTCGGCAAGGTTGAAGAAGAACTTGTAAAACAGAATTATACAAAACAGAAGGTTGTTGCCGAAAACGACAACGAGCTTGTTTCGCTTTTTACAAGTGCGTCACTTGCATATTCGGTAGTATATTATAAGGATAAGGAACAGATGGTACTCCGTTCCTGCACAATGACCGATGAAGGTCCCGACAACGAATGGAAAACACTTGCAACATGGCTTTACGATGAAACAGTCGGCACACAGAAGGACGCCGACAGTATCGCAAATGACTTTATCGAAGGCGTTTCGGGTACACTTGCAATCAAAAGGGCAAAGCAGGTTAAGCAGAAAAAGAAAAAGGATGACGACGGAACCGCCGATCCGAAGTTTCTCGCAAAGCGTTTTGTAACATATTTCCCCGAGCTTCGTGAGGAAATTAAAAACGAGGAGGATTGCTACTTCCCGTTCAGAGGCGCAACATTCGCAAAAGAGCATATTGCTCCGAAGATTCCTATGTATATTAAGCGTGCAAATAAGAATGAAATCGAGAAGTTTGCAAATGTGTTCAATGTTCAGTACAACAACGGTGATGTTGACACAAGGGCAATCATCACAATCGTTTTGCTCAATTCACTTGATGACGCTGAGTATAATGCACTTTATGAGCATTTCAACGACGAACTCAAGGTTGCCGCTTTAAATGCAAGAGCTTTTAAGGGCAAAACGGTAAAGCCTGAAAAAGTTAAGAAAGTTAAGGCAAAGGCAAACACTCTTACAAAGAACTGATTTAATTGAAATTCACCGTAAAATCCCGTCTTGACGGGCGGGTTTTACGGAATATCGCAGAAAACACAGAATTTCTGCGGATAAATTGCAAAAAAGGCTTGACTAAAGCCTTTATATATGGTAGAATAACCTTACCTCTGAAAGGGGCTTATTTTTTTGTGCCCTATTGAGGGAGGCTAAAATATTCCGAAAAAACCGGGAGGTGCCGTTATGAGAGTAAAAATCACATTGGCCTGCACAGAGTGCAAACAGCGTAATTACAACACAATGAAGAACAAGAAGAACAGTCCTGACAGACTTGAAATGAACAAGTACTGCCGTTTCTGTAAAAAACACACTCTTCACAAGGAAACAAAATAACGGAGGTACATCATGGCTGAGAAAAAGTCTGAAAATGCAAAAGCAGCTGCTAAAAAGACTGCTAAAAAGCCTAATGTTTTCAAAAGGCTCGCAAAGTACCTCGGCTCCTGTAAGAGTGAAATCAAAAAGATCACATGGCCCACAGCGAAGCAGACAACAAAGAACTTTGGTATTGTCATTGCTATGGTAGCCATTGTAGGCGTATTCATCTTTGCCCTTGATCAGGGTTTGTACGCTCTCGTTGGTCTTTTTATGAACACAACCGCCTGATTCGTATCTGACATTGCTTGAATCACGAAAGGAAGAAAGTTGTTATGGCAGAATCAGAAGCAAGATGGTATGTTGTTCATACCTATTCGGGTTATGAAAATAAGGTTGCAACAGATCTTATGACCACAGCCGAAAACAGAAATCTTCAGGATATGATTATTGATGTCAAGTTCCTGTTGAAATCGTAACCGAAACAGTCGGCGATAAGACCAAAGAGGTTGAAAACAAACTGTTTCCGGGCTATGTTTTCGTTAAGATGGTCTATACAGACGAAACCTGGTATGTTGTGCGCAACATCAGAGGCTGTACAGGATTTGTGGGACCCGGATCAAAGCCCGTACCACTTACAGATGCGGAAGTTTACAGAATGGGTGTTGAAACACGAAGCGTTAAGCTTAACTATTCTGTCGGCGATTCAGTTCGCATTATAGACGGTCCGCTTGAGGATTTTGTCGGTGTTGTTGAAGAAATTGATGCTGACAAAGATTATGTCCGTGTAGTTGTTTCTATGTTCGGACGAGAAACTCCGGTTGAACTTGAGCTTGCTCAGGCTGAACCGATAGAAGATTAATCAAATAATAATCAGCCGATTGGCTTTTTATTGGGAGTGTAACGCTCCCTGTGGGAGGGACCCTACACAGTGGCGTCCCGCAATTTACCACGAATTTTGGAGGTGCAAACACAATGGCTCAGAAGGTTGTAGGCTTAATTAAGCTGCAGATTCCCGCCGGAAAGGCTACTCCGGCACCACCTGTTGGTCCGGCTCTCGGTCAGCACGGTGTAAACATTGTTGCGTTCACAAAGGATTTTAATGAGCGTACAAAGAATGATATCGGTCTTATCATTCCGGTAGTAATTACTGTATATGCAGACCGTTCATTCACTTTCATTACAAAGACTCCGCCTGCTGCGGTTCTTCTTAAGAAGGCTTGCGGTATCGACAGCGGTTCAGGCGTACCTAACAAGACAAAGGTAGCTCAGATTACTCGTGAGCAGATCACAAAGATTGCAGAGCAGAAGATGCCTGACCTCAATGCAGGTTCACTTGATGCTGCTATCAGCATGATTTCCGGTACAGCAAGAAGCATGGGTATTACAGTAGTTGACTAATTATTTCCGGGTGGGAGGATAATTCCGATTGACCACCTAACAATGGAGGAAGACTGATGAAACACGGTAAGAAATATGTTGACGCTGCTAAGCTCGTTGACAGAACTAAATTATATGATACAAACGAGGCACTTGACACAGTTATCAAGACTGCAGTTGCTAAGTTTGACGAAACAGTTGAGCTTCATGTAAAGCTCGGCGTTGACAGCCGTCATGCTGACCAGCAGGTTAGAGGTGCGGTTGTTCTTCCTAACGGTACAGGTAAAAAGGTTAGAGTTCTTGCAATTTGTAAGGGCGCTAACGAAGAGCTTGCCAAGGAAGCCGGTGCTGACTTTGTCGGTGCTGAGGATATGACACAGAAGATTCAGCAGGAGAACTGGATGGACTTTGATGTTCTTATTACAACTCCCGATTGCATGGGTCTTGTAGGTCGTCTCGGTAGAATCCTCGGTCCCCGCGGTCTTATGCCAAACCCAAAGGCAGGTACTGTAACTCCTGACATTGCCAAGGCTGTTAAAGAAGCTAAGGCAGGTAAGATTGAGTACCGTCTTGACAAAACAAACATCATTCACTGCCCAATCGGTAAGGCAAGCTTTGGCGCTGAGAAGCTCGGTGAAAACCTTGACACTCTCATGGGCGCTATCGTAAAGGCTAAGCCTGCTGCAGCTAAGGGTCAGTACATCCGCTCAGTTGCCATTACTTCAACAATGGGTCCGAGCGTTCGCATCAACCCTGCTAAGTTTGGTGCTTAATTTCAGTTATTTACACAATAGTGTGAATATATAAAATTCGCTGTTCTAAAGACAGCAGGTGCGTAAGCGTAAAGGTTTTTCCTGCCTGCCGAGGAAGATGCAAATTACATTGTTTTGTGTTTTTGCAGCCGTCCGAGGTAAAACGGACGGCTGTTTTTTATGACTGCGTTACAAATATTTTGGAGGTGAATTTATCTTGCCAAGTCAAAGTGTTTTAGAGCAGAAGAAAGCAATTGTTGCAGAGCTTTCAGAAAGACTCAAAAGCTCAATCACAGGTGTGGTTGTCAGCTACGAAGGTATTAACACAGAGGACGATACAAAGCTCAGAAAAGAGCTTCGTGAGAACGATGTTAAGTACACTGTAGTAAAGAACACACTTCTTTCCCGTGCTTGCGAGGAAGCAGGTCTTGATGACATTAAGCCTGTTCTCGAGGGTACAACAGCTATTGCTACAAGTGACAGCGAGTACGCTGCTGCTGCAAGAATCCTTTGCAACTATGCTAAGGATCATGACACTTAAGGTTAAGTCAGCTTATCTTGACGGTGCCGTAATTGATATGGACACAATCGTTGCCCTTTCAAAGCTCCCAACAAGAGAAGTTCTTCTTGCAAATGTTCTTGGTGCATTCCAGGCACCTATCGCATCCTTTGCACGTGCCGTACAGGCTATCGTTGACAAGGGCGGCGTTGAAGCTTGTGCTGCTGAGGCAGCAGAAGAGGCTCCTGCTGAGGCAGAAGCTCCTGCAGCAGAATAATCGGCTGCAATTAATTAAAATTTTACTAATTATCATATTGGAGGTAAATTACAATGGCATCAGAGAAAATTACTGCTATTATTGAAGAATTAAAAGGCCTCACAGTTCTTGAGCTTTCAGAGCTCGTTCACGCTGTAGAGGATGAGTTTGGTGTATCAGCTGCTGCTGCAGTTGCAGTTGCTGGTCCTGCTGCTGACGGTGGCGCTGCTGCTGCTGAGCAGACAGAGTTTGATGTAGTTCTTAAGGCTGCAGGCGGCAACAAGATTGCTGTTATCAAGGTTGTTCGTGAAGTAACAGGTCTTGGTCTTAAGGAAGCAAAGGCACTCGTTGACGGTGCTCCTAAGGCTCTCAAGGAAGGCGTTTCTAAGGAAGACGCTGAAGCTATTAAGACTAAGCTCGAAGAGGCCGGTGCTGAAGTAGAACTTAAGTAATTTTACTTATAGCTTGCATTTTAAGTCCGACAGATTTCTGTCGGACTTTTTTGCGTTTATTGTTAAAATTTGTCATTTTTGCTTTAGCATAAATTCAATTTTTTATCTTACAATAAAAGAGTATGGACAATATAATCACAATGTCTGTTTTAACTGCTTTTGATTGCTGTTTTGCTTGACGAGCCGATTCTTTTGTGATAAACTATTAACGAACATAGGGTGTTGGATATTAACGCTGACAAGGGGTATTTGTCGCAATTCCACTATCTATGTGAATTCAGAAAACATAGAAAGGTTGATACTGAAATGGCAAAGATTGATTTAACAAAGTACGGTATTACAGGTACCACTGAAATCGTTCACAATCCTTCTTATGAAGAGCTTTTCAAAGAAGAAACAAGACCCGAACTCGAGGGTTATGAAGTTGGTCAGGAAACTGAGCTTGGCGCAGTTAATGTTATGACCGGCGTTTACACAGGTCGTTCACCTAAGGACAAGTTCATCGTTATGGACGAGAACTCAAAGGACACTGTTTGGTGGACTTCTGACGAGTACAAGAACGACAACCATCCTGCATCTGAGGAAACTTGGAAGGCAGTTAAGGAAATCGCAAAGAAAGAGCTTTCTAACAAGAAGCTTTATGTTGTAGATGCTTTCTGCGGTGCTAACAAGGACACAAGAATGGCTGTTCGTTTCATCGTTGAGGTTGCTTGGCAGGCTCACTTTGTAACAAATATGTCATCACTCCTTCAGCTGAAGAGCTTGAAACTTTGAGCCTGATTTCGTTGTTTACAACGCATCAAAGGCTAAGGTTGAAAACTACAAGGAGCTCGGTCTTAACTCAGAAACAGCTGTTGTATTCAACATCACAAGCCGTGAGCAGGTTATCATCAACACATGGTACGGCGGTGAGATGAAGAAGGGTATGTTCTCAATGATGAACTACTACCTCCCGCTCAAGGGCATCGCATCAATGCACTGCTCAGCCAACACAGATAAGAACGGCGAGAACACAGCTATCTTCTTCGGTCTTTCAGGTACAGGTAAGACTACACTTTCAACAGATCCTAAGAGACTCCTCATCGGTGATGACGAGCACGGCTGGGACGACAACGGCGTATTCAACTTTGAAGGCGGCTGCTATGCTAAGGTTATCAACCTTGACAAAGAGTCAGAGCCTGATATCTACAATGCTATCAGAAGAGACGCTCTTCTTGAAAATGTTACTGTTGACAAGGAAGGCAAGATTGACTTTAACGACAAGACTGTAACAGAGAACACTCGTGTATCATATCCGATTGATCACATTGACAACATTGTTCGCCCTGTTTCTTCCGCTCCTGCTGCAAAGAATGTAATCTTCCTTTCAGCTGATGCTTTCGGCGTACTTCCGCCTGTTTCAATCCTCACACCTGAGCAGACAAAGTACTACTTCCTCTCAGGCTTCACAGCTAAGCTTGCAGGTACAGAGCGTGGCATCACAGAGCCAACTCCAACATTCTCAGCTTGCTTCGGTCAGGCATTCCTCGAGCTTCATCCTACAAAGTATGCTGAAGAGCTCGTTAAGAAGATGGAAATGAGCGGTGCTAAGGCATACCTCGTAAACACAGGTTGGAACGGCTCAGGCAAGCGTATCTCTATTAAGGATACTCGTGGTATCATCGACGCTATCCTTGACGGTTCTATCACAAAGGCTCCTACAAAGACAATTCCACACTTCAACTTTGAAGTTCCTACAGAGCTCCCCGGCGTTGATTCAGGCATCCTCGATCCTCGTGACACATATGCAAATGTTGCTGATTGGGAAGAGAAGGCTAAGGATCTTGCAAGCCGTTTTGTTAAGAACTTTGCTAAGTACGAAGGCAACGAAGCTGGTAAGGCTCTCGTTGAAGCAGGTCCTAAGGCTTAATTTGACCGACTGTGCTTAACGCATCATAATTGGTGCAACCTTTACCTAATATAAATTTCACCCGAAAGGTTTTTGAAAAAATTCCTTTCGGGTGTTTTTTATTGAGATTATACTTACAAAAATGCGGACATTTCTTTTATGTTTTCTTCTTCGGTTTCTAACATTCTTTTTGCGAGGAGGCTGACATGGGGGTCATTGCCGTTATATTCTCGGATTTTGCGTGACATTTTATTCACTCCCATTGTGTTGCCTTTTATCATCATTTCGGCAATGTGCGAAGATGATGAGTCACGCTTCAAATCCCTTTGTGCGGCATAGCGTGTCATTGCTTTTGTCATATTACTCACTCTGTGTGGCTCTGCACCACGATTTTGCAACATTTTATTTGCACAATGATACAGCTTTCCGTATTTAATAAGATGTTCGCACAAAACGCCGTCAACCTTGCTGTCTTTAAGACTTTTTCTCACGCTTGTAATTCCCTGACAGCCCATTTCGGCATTCTGCAAAACGCAGTTGAGCATTTCAATATCGTTAGTCATAACAAATCACCTCTGTAGATATTATTTACGGGAATTTTTGTATTTATGCAACCGTAAAAATTAGGTTGCAACACAGCCGTTTTTATGGTTTAATATCTATTAGATATTAAAAATGGGTGATTTTATGGTTGACGCAAAGTTACATACAATAAAACTTCCGTATCCCGACAAGGACGACAGAACCGTTTGGTTTATGTTCCGTCACATTCCGACGGCGAAAAACTTCCCGTTGTATATATGACAGACGGACAGAATCTTTTTGACGATAATTCAACTCCGCACGGTTCATGGGAGGTTGTGAAAGCTGTTGAAAATGAGCAGAAAAGCGGTGTAGGCAACGCTGTAATCGTAGGTATTGACAACGGTAATACTTGGCGTGACAGCGAACTTACACCGAAATCAATCGGTGTGGTTCAGCACCTTGAAATGCTCTGTGAGGATTTCAAACCGGAGGGCGAAATCTTTGACAATTTTCTTATGAATACCGTCATTGCGTATGTTGAAAATAATTTCCCCATATGCACCGACAGACAGAATGTTGCCGTCTGCGGAAGCTCATCGGGCGGACTTATGTCATTCTTTTCGGCTTTTGAACACCCGGAAAAATTCGGCTATGCAGGTGTGTTTTCTCCTGCATTTCTCTGTTACGCAAGAGAGGATTGGGCGAAATATCTTTCGACAAAAATTATTGAAAATATGCCGTACCTCTACATCTATACGGGTAACGGTGACGAGCTTGAAGAGATGATTTTTGAAAGCACCGAAATGCTCTATGAACTTTTGGAAGAAAGCTTCTACCCGTATGACAGAATGAACGAGGTCATTCTTTTTGAAAACGCACACAATGAAAAATCGTGGCGAGAAATTTTCCCCGATTTTCTCCACACATTTTTGAGCAGACTTTGATAATATGAACAGCAAAATTGATATAAAAATATGTACCATTGATATGCTGACGGACCTGCAATATCTTTGCAGAACAACTTTTTACGAAACTTTCTCCGATTCAACCGATGAGGTGGATATGCGAAAATTTCTTGCAGAAACCTATTCAGCGGAAAAGCTGTCAGCAGAACTTGCAAACTCCGAAAGTGTAACCTTTATAGCGTACAAAAACGGTACTCCTCTCGGATATCTAAAACTGAATATCGGCAATGCGCAGACTGAAAAATGCCTTGACAATGCGCTTGAAATTCAACGCATCTATATTCTGAAAAGTGCCAAAGGACAGGGCATAGCTCAACCTTTATGCAGATTGCGGAGAATTTTGCAAGTGAGAAAAAATTTTCAACAATATGGCTCGGTGTATGGGAACATAACGAGCCTGCAAAGAAATTCTACAAATCAAAAGGATATGAAAAATTTTCACATCACACATTTGTCATCGGTGACGATATGCAAACCGATTTCCTTTTGAAAAAAGAAATGAAAGGGTAAAATCAAAATGATTAAATGTAAAATTGATGTTGGTGAAGAGGAAAATAAAGTAATAAAAGAAATTGCATTAGATTGTCTGGGAAATAAAAAGAAAAGATTAATTATTAGAATATCTCTTTTACTTATCGCAGTAATTACTGTACTTCAAACGATTTTTGACCCCCCAATGAATGGTGGTTCAATTGATTTCATGGCATTTATTTTTGTAGCTCTGGATATTTTGTTAGCAATATTTGCAAGAAAAATACATGAATTGATTTTCTATATAAGGTCAAGCAAAGCAAATCCTTCTGAAAAACAGGGGGTTAGGGAATATATGTTTTTTGAAGATGGTATTCAGATAATTTCACCGTGGGTAAAAGGAATGAACCAATGGAATATGTTTTATCTTTGGGGCAATTATAAAAATTATATCTACATTCTCCATCGCTCAAACCATTTATTGTTGGTTGATCTCAGGAAGCTTTCTGTGAATGAAATAAATGATTTGACAAATCTTTTGAACAGACATCTCAGCTTTTGTCCCAACTGACCTTATTTTGACAAAACAAAAAGGACAGCCTTTAAAGACTGTCCCAAAAATGTGATTTGGCTTAAATCGAAATTATGCGATGATTTCGCCGTCAACCGTACCGCCGAGAGCGGCTGCATTTGATTCGTCTGTATCAATGTGCATTGCAGGAGCGTAGTTTGCGTTTACTCTGATTACAACATCACCGAATGTTGTTGCTCTGCCTGTATTTTCGCCGACCTTAACCGAAACGAGCTGTTTGTCTTTAAGACCAAACTCCTCGGCAGTTTTAGGATCAAGGTGAATGTGTCTTTTAGCGGCAATTACACCGCATTCGATTTCAACTTCGCCCTCGGGACCGACAAGCTTGCAGCCGGGTGTGCCTGCAATATCGCCTGATTCTCTGACAGGAGCGGCAATGCCGAGCTTACGAGCGTCTGTAAGAGAGATTTCAACCTGATCTGCACTTCTTTCGGGACCGAGAATTGACATTTTCATTTCACTTTTCGGACCTACAACAGTTACCTTTTCAACACAGGCAAACTGTCCTGGCTGTGAAAGATTCTTTTTGTTTGTAAGAGTTGCGCCCTTGCCAAAGAGAGCCTCAAGAGTTTCTTTGGTAACATGAACATGATGCGCTGATGTTTCAACCATTACTTTCATTTTGTGTACCACCATTCAATTAGAATTCGCCGTACGGCTTCGTGTTTATTTTACTACTTTATTCTTGGAATTTCAACATTTTTAATAAATTTAAATCTTTATTTTGGGAGAGAAAATTATGTATAATACCTGGGAAGAATTAAAATCGGCTTGTGAAAACTGTCACAGGTGTGAACTCTGCGAAACTCGCACAAATGTTGTTGTGGGCGTCGGCAATGAAAATGCAGAGGTTATGTTCATCGGTGAAGGTCCGGGCGAAAACGAGGATCTTCAAGGCGAACCGTTTGTCGGCAGAGCAGGCAAACTGCTTGACAAAATGCTTGCGGCTGTTGACCTTGACAGAAATAAGAATATTTACATTGCCAATATGGTAAAGTGCCGTCCGCCGAAGAATCGTGATCCAAAGCCCGAAGAACAGGAAATGTGCATTGAGTGGCTACGAACACAGGTGAGAATGATTAAGCCGAAAATTATTGTCTGTCTTGGCAGAATTGCGGCGGCAAGGCTTATTAAATCGGATATCAAAATCACAAAGGAACACGGTCAGTGGATTGAGAAAAACGGTGTGCTTATGATGGCAATGCTTCATCCTGCGGCAATTTTGCGTGATCCACGCAGAAAGCCCGACGCTTTTGACGATTTCTTAAAGCTCCGTGATAAAATCAACGAGGTCTGTAATCATACATATACATATGAATAATTTTTTGCAGCGGAGGTCTAGTGTGACCTCTGCTGTTTTTATATGTATAATTTCAAAATATTGTACATACAGATGACGAATACGGTAAGATTTCTGTTGATATTGCGGTGCTAATTTGGTATAATTAGTATGCAAAACACAGTGATTTTTTCTGTAAGAAACATATGAAAAGGGTGATTTTATGAGCCTTGTAGAATTTAATAATGTTTACAAAAGATACAAAACGGGTGAGATTGTCATCAATGCGGTTGACGGAATTTCGTTCAAGGTTGAGGAGGGCGAGTTTGCAATTGTAGTCGGTGCGTCCGGTGCAGGCAAAACAACCGTTCTGAATATTCTCGGCGGAATGGACAGCTGTTCCGAGGGCGAAATCATTGTCGGCGGAAAGGATATAAGCAAATTTAAGGACAAACAGCTTATTGAGTACAGACGGCATGACATAGGCTTTGTGTTCCAGTTTTACAACCTTGTTCATAACCTTACGGCAAAGGAAAATGTTGAGCTTGCCGCTCAGATTTGCAGTAATCCTCTTGACAGCGAAACTGCTCTTGACAGCGTGGGCTTGCTTGAAAGGGCAAACAACTTCCCCGCACAGCTTTCGGGCGGTGAACAGCAGAGGGTTTCAATCGCAAGAGCACTTGCCAAAAGACCGAAGCTTTTGCTTTGTGACGAACCGACAGGTGCGCTTGACTACAACACGGGCAGACAGATTCTGAAATTGTTGCAGGAAACCTGCCGTAAAGACAAAATGACCGTTGTCTCATCACTCACAACGGAGCAATAACACCGATGGCGGATCACATTATAAGAATGAAAAGCGGAAAAATTGTTGAAGATATTTACAATGAAAATCCGAAAAATGTTGAAGAAATTGAGTGGTAAAAAATGAAAAGGAGGTGTCACAATGACTAAATCCTTGATAAAAAACACATTCAGAGAAATTAAAAATACAAAAGCAAGATTCATCTCAATTATGGCGATTATCGCCCTCGGAGTGGGATTTTTTGCCGGAATAAAGGCAACGGTTCCGTCAATGTACAATCTTGCAAGAACCTACACGGACGAGCAGGAGCTTATGGATTACCGACTTGTGTCAACGGTCGGATTTGATGAGGACGACATTAAGGCGGTAAAAAATACGGACGGAGTAACCTCTGTTATGCCGTCATATTTCTGCGATGTTCAGACCGATGCCGACAGCGGCGGCAGGACTATGAGAGTCATTGCGCTTCCCGAAAAATACGGTGATAATTCCGTTCAGAACAAGCTTGTTTTGACGAAGGCAGACTTCCCGAAAAGTCGGGTGAAATTGCAGCCGATTCAAGCTCGTTCACGGCAGAGGGTTATAAAATCGGCGACAAAATCAGATTTGCAAAACAGACGGGCGATACAGATACTTCAACCGAACTTAAAACCCTTGAATACACGGTGGTTGGTCTTGTGCAGTCACCTCTTTACATAGCATATCAGCGAGGAACTACGACGGTCGGCAACGGAAAAATCTCGGATTATTTCTACATTTGCCCCGAAGATTTCGCCTTTGAACGCTACACGGAGCTTTATGTAAAAACCGATATTTCGGATAAATTCTTGGCATACACGGACGATTATGATAATGCCATAGAGAATAAAGCCGCCGATTTTGAAAAGGTGGGAGAGAACAGGAGCAACAGCTTTACGGTTGAGGTTATCGACAAGGCTAAGAGCGACCTTGCAGATGCAAAACAGGAGTATTCGGACAATAAAGAAAAAACCGAAAAGAAGCTTGCCGATGCAAAGACGGCGATTGATGACGGCAAAAAAGAGCTGAAAACCAAGACCGATGATGCACAGAAAAAACTTGATTCGGCAAAACAGCAGATTGAGGACGGCAGGACACAGCTTGAAAATTCACGCAATGAATACAACACAAAAATTGCCGATGCACAGGCTCAGATTGCCGAAAAGGAAAGTCAGCTTAATTCTGCCGAAAAGCAATATAATTCTTCAAAAGCAGAATTTGATAAAGAAATTTCAAAATCACAGGCTGAAATAGAAAATGCGGAATATCAGCTGCAGTCGGCAAAGGATACATTTCAAACCGAACAGGAACCACAGCTTTTGGCAGGAATAAGTCAGGCTGAGGACGCTGTTTCGGCTTTGCAGTATCAAATCAGTCAGACAACCGATGAAGAAACGCTTGCTGTTTTGAACGCACAGCTTGAACAGGCTCAGCAGAAGCTTGATGAACTCAACGCAACATACGATTCCGCAAAGGCTCAGCTTGAAGAAAGCGAAAGCCGGCTTTCCGAAAGCAAGGCTCTTTTTGAACAGAAAAAGAGTGAGGGACAGGCTCAGCTTGACTACGCATATTCACAGCTTTCAAGCGGAAGGACACAACTTGATGCCGCAAAAGCAGAACTTGCACAACAGTCGGCAGACGGTCAGGCACAGCTTGATTCGGCAGAAAGCAAGCTGAATGACGCTCAGAGCGAGTACGACAGCGGTGTTGCAAAGCTTGCCGAGGAAAAGAAAAACGGCGAGAAAAAACTCTCCGATGCACAGACAGAATACGATGACGGCGTTAAAAAAGCCAATGAAGAATTCAAAAAGGCAGAGGATAAAATAAAAGATGCAGAGGAAGAAATTAATTCTCTTACAGAACCAAAGTGGTATGTTTTTGACAGAAGCGACAACCCGGGTTACTCAACATTTTCTTCAAATGCAGACAGACTCGGGGCTGTTGCAACGGTATTTCCGGTATTCTTCCTGCTCGTAGCGGTGCTTGTCTGCGTAACCACAATGACAAGACTAATTGAGGAAAAGCGCACCGAAATCGGAACGCTGAAAGCACTCGGCTACAGCAACACAAGCATTGTAATGAAGTTTGTAATCTACTCGTTGCTTGCGGCTGTTATCGGAAGTGTAATCGGTATTTTAATCGGCATTTTCACCTTGCCGTTTGTAATTTATGATGCTTACAAAATTATGTACTACATCGGCGATATAACGCTGATACCTGACTATACAAGCATAATTTTCGGAATTGTTGCCGCAGTTGTCTGCACGGTTGTTGTGTCGGTTGTAGTGTGTGCAAAATCTCTGCACGAAAAGCCTGCGGCTGTTATGCGCCCGAAAGCACCAAAGGCGGGCAAGAGAATTTTGTTGAACGCATAAAACCGTTGTGGTCACATATGAGCTTTAACTCAAAGCTGACCGCAAGAAATCTGTTCAGATACAAGGTAAGACTTTGTATGACTGTTATCGGTGTGGCAGGCTGTACGGCTCTGATTGTTGCCGCATTCGGTTTGCTCAACAGCTTTGAACCGATGACACACGATCAGTTTGAAACAATCTATAAATACGATGCCGTTGTTGTTCCGAAAGACAGCGGAAGTGCCGACAATCTTTCGTTTTTGACAGATACACTTGATAAAAACAGCAATGTCAAACACTCAATGCTTGTTTCACAGCAGGAATGTACGGTAACACACGGCAGTAAGGTTAAGGACAGCGACACAAATCTTGTTGTACCGCAGAATCCCGAAAAGTTTGACGAAATTGTTTCTCTGCATACAAGAAATGGCAAAGAAGAACTCAAGCTTTCGGACAGCGTAGTAATGCTCAGTGAAAAAATGTGCAGTGAGCTTGGAATAAAAACAGGCGACAAAATCACACTGAATGTTGACGGCAAAAAGGCAGAGGTTAAGGTCAGCGGAATTTTTGAACAGTACATTTACAATTTTGTTTATATGACGCCAACCACCTATAAGAGCTTGTTCGGCAGTGACTGCACCTATAATATGGCTGATGTCGCACTCAAAGATACCTCGGATTCCGCCTGCGACGAATTCGGTTCACAGGTTTATCAGATGATAAAATTGCGGCGGTAAGCTACATTGCATCAAGCTTGAACGAATTTAGAAATATGCTCAACTCGCTTGATATGGTTGTTACGGTTATGATAATCTGCGCAGCGGCACTTGCCTTTGTTGTACTCTACAACCTGACAAATATCAACATTGCCGAGCGTGTCCGTGAAATTGCAACCTTTAAGGTTCTCGGATTCTACAACCGTGAAACTTCATCCTTCATTTACAAAGAGAACATAATTTTGACCCTCCTCGGAATTTTCGTAGGTCTGTTCCTCGGAAACCTTTTGACAGGTTTCATCATTCAGACGGTTGAGGTTGACAACGTTATGTTCGGAAGAGATATTTATTTCACTTCATACCTCTATGCGGCAGGGCTGACATTCCTGTTTTCAATTCTTGTAAATGCGGTTATGAGCTTTAAGATTAAAGCCGTTAATATGGTTGAAAGTCTTAAAAGCGTTGAATAACGGAATATTTTGCCGTATGCTTAAAAAATCTTTTGTAAAATATTGATTGAATACAGCAATTGTGTTATAATACAGAAGAATAGGCTAAATAAATAGGCTGACAGGCAAAATATCTGTGAAAGGATAGTTACAGTAATGATAAAAGCTAATGAATACCGCACAGTCACCTGCGGTGAGTTAAGAGAAGAAAATATCGGACAGCAGGTCAGAGTTGCGGGCTGGGTTGAAAATATCCGTGACCACGGCGGTGTAATGTTCCTCGATATCCGTGATCAGTACGGTGTGCTTCAGGTTGTTGTTCACAACGATGAACTCCTTAAAGATATCAACAAGGAATGTACAGTAACTCTCAGCGGTACTGTTGTTAAGCGTGACGAAGAAACAATCAACAAGAAGATTGCAACAGGTTTCGTTGAAGTTCACACGGAGGACATCAAGGTTCTCGGTAAGTGTAAGAATGTTCTTCCGTTTGAGGTTGCAACCTCTACAAATACCAATGAAGAAGTAAGACTTAAATATCGTTTTCTTGACCTCCGTAACCCGAAGGTTCACAATAATATTATGATTCGTTCGCAGATTATCACATTTTTGCGCAACAAGATGAACGAAATGGGCTTTATGGAGATTCAGACTCCTATCCTTTCAACTTCATCTCCGGAGGGCGCTCGTGACTACCTTATCCCGAGCAGAAAGCACAAGCAGATTCTACGCTCTCCCACAGGCTCCTCAGATTTTTAAACAGCTCCTTATGGTGTCAGGTTTTGACATGTATTTCCAGATTGCACCTTGCTTCCGTGATGAGGCGCCCGTGCAGACCGTTCACCGGGTGAGTTCTATCAGCTTGATTTTGAAATGGCTTTTGCAACACAGGAAGATGTATTTGCTGTTGCTGAAGAGGTTCTTTACGAAACATTCAAGAAGTTTTCAAATAAAGAGGTTTCAAAGCCTCCGTTTGCCCGTATTCCGTATGCAGAGAGTATGCTCAAGTACGGTACAGACAAGCCTGACCTCCGCAATCCGCTCGTAATTGTTGAAATCAGCGATATGTTTGAGGAAACAGACTTTGCTCCGTTCCGCAAAAAGACAGTTCGTTCAATCAATGTTCCGAACGCCGCAGGTCAGTCAAAAAAGTGGTTCAAGAAGATGGAGGAGTTTGCTCTTTCAATCGGAATGAAGGGCCTTGGCTATGTTAAGGTTAGAGATGACCTCACATTTGACGGTCCGATTGACAAGTTCCTTAAAGAGGGCGACCGTGAAGAACTTATCAGCCGTAACGGTTCAAAAGCAGGCGATGTAATCTACTTTATCGCCGATACTGCTCAGGAAGCTCCAAAGCTTGCGGGTCAGATCAGAACAGAGGTTGCAAAGCGTCTTGACCTTATCGATACAAGCCGTTTTGAAATGTGCTTTATCGTTGACTTCCCGATGTTTGAGAGAGATGAAGAAACAAATCAAATTATCTTCACACACAATCCTTTCTCAATGCCGCAGGGCGGTCTTGACAGCCTTCTTAACAAGGATCCCGAAGAGGTTCTTGCTTATCAGTACGATATCGTTTGCAACGGTGTAGAGCTTTCATCAGGCGCTGTTCGTAACCACGATATTGAAATTATGAAGAAAGCGTTCGAGCTTGCCGGCTACAGCGAGGATGACCTCAAGCTAAGTTCTCTGCACTCTACAATGCGTTCCAGTACGGTGCTCCGCCGCACGCAGGTATGGCTCCGGGTGTTGACCGTATGATTATGCTCCTTACAGAGGAAGAGAACATCAGAGAAGTTATTGCATTCCCGATGAACTCCAATGCTCAGGATCTTCTCCTCGGTTCACCGGGTGAGGTAACAGAACAGCAGCTCCGTGAGGTTCATATTAAATTAAGATAAAAACTGCATTTGCAGTCATATATTCAAACTCAAAGGGCGAGTTATATATTATATGACTTGCCCTATTTTCTTTAAAAAGGACGGTTTTTATGGTAACAAGAGAAGATGTTGAAAACATTGCGTTGCTTTCAAAGCTTTTTGTTCCCGAAGAGGAGCTTGACGGCCTTACAAAGTCAATGCAGGAAATCATAGATTTTGCCGACACAATCAATAACGCTCCGACAGACGGCGAGGAGTTTGACGATATTAACAATCTGTCAAATGTTTTTCGTGAGGATGAGGTTGTTGAGTCCTACGATACAAAGGAAATTCTTTCAAATGCTCCCGAGCAGGCAGAGGATCACTTCCTTGTAAGAAACAGAGAGTAAGGCGGTGTAAAAATGGGTTCTATTGAAAAAATTCATGAAATGCTTGTGTCAAAAGAGTGTTCATGTACCGAGCTTACAAAAAGCTATCTTGATGAAATCGAAAAGGCTGACGGCGAGCTTAACGCATATGTTAATGTAACAGGCGAGGAGGCTCTGAAACTGCCGAGGCTGTTGACAGAAAAATTGCCTCCGGCGAGGAAATCGGTATGCTCGAGGGTGTTCCGATGACGCTAAAGGACAATATTTCAACAAAGGGAATTGAAACAACCTGTTGTTCAAAAATTCTCACAGGCTATAAGCGATTTATAACGCAACCGTTTGGGAAACTCTTGCAGGCGAAAACGCAGTTATGCTCGGCAAGACGAATATGGACGAGTTCGCAATGGGCTCTTCATGCGAAACATCATACTTTGGCGGTGCAATGAATCCGTTTGATTCAAACTATGTTTCAGGCGGTTCATCAGGCGGTGTTGCAAGTGCGGTAGGCGCAAACATTGCCGCTTACGGTCTTGGCTCTGATACAGGCGGATCAATCCGTCAGCCGGCATCATTCTGCGGTATTGTAGGTCTTAAACCTACTTACGGTGCGGTTTCCCGTTACGGACTTATCGCATACGCGAGTTCGCTTGACCAGATTGGACCGATTACAAAGTCTGTTGAGGACGCTGCAATTGTTTTTGACGCAATTTCAAAGAGAGATGAAAAAGATTCAACCTCAAAGGGCTTTGTCGGTGACACTTATTCAAAACTCAACAATGACATCAAGGGTATGAAAATCGGTATTGCAAAGGAATATCTTGAGGGTGTCCGTGACGATGTAAAAGAGGCTGTCTTAAAGGCTGCCGATATCTACAAGTCAATGGGCGCAGAGATTGTTTACTTTGACCTGCCGGAACTCAAATTTGCCCTTCCTGTTTACTATATCATCGCCTGTGCCGAGGCATCTTCAAACCTTGGCAGATATGACGGTATCCGTTTCGGTTACAAAACCGAGCATTACAACGGCACTCACGATATGGTCTGCCGTACCCGTTCGGAGGGATTCGGCGAAGAGGTTAAACGCAGAATCCTCCTCGGTACTTATGTTCTTTCCGCAGGTTACTATGACGCTTATTACAAAAAGGCTCAGAATCTTCGTGGTACTATCGTCAAGGCATTCAACAACGCATTTGAAAAGTGCGATGTAATCCTTGCTCCGACAGTTCCTATGACAGCATTTGAAAAGGGACATGCTGTAAGCGATCCGATTGAAACCTATCTTACGGATATCTGCACTGTACCTGTCAATATTGCAGGTCTGCCGGGTGTTTCGGTTCCGTGCGGATTCAACGCAAAGGGTATGCCGATTGGTATGCAGCTTATCGGCAAGAGCTTTGGCGAGGCTGAAATTCTTAATGCGGCATACAAATATCAGCAGGCTGCTGCTGAAAACTTTAAGGATACAAAGTGGGGTGTTAAGCTGTGAGTTACGAATTAGTTGCGGGTTTTGAAACCCATATTGAGCTTGCCACAAAGACAAAAATCTTCTGCGGCTGTACTACAAAATTCGGCGGTGCGCCAAACAGCCATTGCTGTCCCGTGTGTATTGGTCTGCCGGGAACACTTCCAAAGCTTAACCGTGAGGTAGTTCGCTATGCAATCCGTGCAGGTCTTGCAGTTCACGGTGAAATCGCAGAGATTTCAAAAATGGACAGAAAGAACTACTGCTATCCCGACCTTTCAAAGGCTTATCAGATTAGCCAGCTTTATGCTCCGCTTATTATAGGCGGTTATGTTGAGCTTTCAAACGGCAGAAAAATCCGTTTGCACCATATTCACATCGAAGAGGACGCAGGAAAGCTCATTCATCAGCACGGCGACACATATGTTGACTATAACCGTGGCGGTGTTCCTCTTATCGAAATCGTTTCAGAGCCTGACATTCGTTCAATTGACGAGGCGAGAGAGTATGTTGAAAAGCTTCAGCAGGTTATGCGTTACATCGGAATTTCCGACTGTAAGATGCAGGAAGGCTCAATGCGTTGCGATGTAAACATTTCGGTTCGTCCAAAGGGCAGCGAAAAGCTTGGTACAAGAACCGAAATTAAAAATATGAACTCAATCAACAACATAGCAAAGGCTATGGAGTATGAGTTTGAAAGACAGGTTGACCTCATTGAAAACGGCGGAAGTGTTGTTCAGGAAACTCTCCGTTATGACGACGCAACCAACACAACATCTTCAATGAGAAGTAAAGAGGACGCTCACGATTACCGTTATTTCCGTGATCCCGACCTTGTTACTATCCATGTTCCGAAAGATGTTGTTGAAGAAATCAAGGCTGCAATGCCTGAGCTTCCTGCCGATAAGTGCAGAAGATATATTGACGAACTTGCAATTCCCGAAAAGGATGCACAGCTCCTTACAAAGTACCGCAAAATCAGCGAGTATTTTGACAAGGCTTGCGAGGGCGTTAAGTCACCAAAAACAGTTTCAAACTTCATTATCGGTCAGATTTTCCGCAGAACAGAAACCGAGGCTGACAAGGAAATCTTTGATGTTGCGGTTACTCCCGAACAGCTTAACGAGCTTGTAAAACTTCTTGACAGCGGTAAAATCCGCAATAACCTTGCGAAGGCAACACTTGAAAAAATGCTTGACAGCGGCAAGGGTGCTCTTGAATTTATCAGCGAAAGCGATATGGGCGGTCTTGACGAAAACGCACTCAACGATTTGTGCAAGCAGGCTGTTGAGAGCAATCCAAAGGCTGTTGAGGACTATAAGAACGGCAAGGAAAAGGCAATTAAGTCGCTTGTCGGAAATGTTATGAAGAACAGCAGAGGTAAGGCAGATCCTGCTCTTGCAGAGTCAAAAATTAAGGAACTTATCGGCTGATAACTTAAATCTTCACGGGGGTGTGTCTTATGAAAGAAAAAATCAAAGTAACGGCAGTTGTAATGTTTCTCGGAGTTATATTTTCGGGAATTTTGGTTGCATACAAGCTGGTTAATACGATTATCCCGTCATTTGACGGCGGATCGGCATCGGTATTCGACTATCTGCTAATCGTGACTGTCACCGTTTCAATGGTGCTGAAGCTCGCAGTAGGTTCAATGGGACTGAGAGCCGTTTCAAAAAAGACATCACCGCCGGATATGCAAAAAATGTTGAAAACTTCGGGCAAACTCGCAGTAGTGCTTGTGCTTATCGGAGTGCTTAACATCATATTTAATGTTGTCAACGGACAGGTTGTTTTTGTGATTGAAGTGTTCGACATAGCAACCGATATTCTCCTCGGTTTTGTGTATATACTTGCCTCCGCAAGCGTTCGTGCCGGCAGAGAATAAGTTCGGACTTTAGATTACCAAATAAAAAATTAACGGTTGGATTTACGAAAAAAGTAATCCAACGTTTTTGTTTGGCTTTATGAATATTGCAAGTAAATACAGTTTTGTAGGGGCGTTCATTGGACGCCCGCCAAGTAATGACAGAAAATTTATGATGAAAACAAACTGTATAAATGAGATACAGTTACCGAAATAATACAGTTGAAAAGAGGTCAGCATTGCCAACCTCTTTTTTATGTAATTCTAAAAATGCACTCGCATTCTGAAAAGTTATGTGCGTGCCGAGTAATGCTCGGGCATAATAAGTTTTAGAAAAATGAAACTGTCTTCACGAACCGGGTGCGAGACACTCGCATTAGTCAACCTTTGGCAAGCCGTCAAAGCCCTGCTGAAGGTCGGCGTCTGTCGGAATGTAGTCGCTCATTTCGCCGTCATTATACTTCTGATAAGCAACCATATCAAAGTAGCCTGTACCTGTAAGACCAAAGAGAATTGTCTTTTCCTCGCCTGTTTCCTTGCACTTGAGAGCCTCGTCAATTGCAACTCTGATTGCGTGACTGCTTTCGGGAGCAGGAAGAATACCTTCAACTCTTGCAAACTGCTCTGCTGCTGCAAATACGCTTGTCTGCTCAACTGCTCTTGCCTCCATAAGACCGTCATGGTAAAGTTGAGAAAGTGTTGAACTCATACCGTGGAAACGAAGTCCGCCTGCGTGGTTGGCTGACGGAATAAATCCGCTGCCGAGCGTGTACATCTTTGCGAGAGGACAAATCATACCTGTATCGCAGAAGTCATATGCGAACTTACCTCTTGTAAAGCTTGGACATGATGCCGGCTCAACAGCGATAAATTTGTAGTCATTTTCGCCACGGAGCTTTTCACCCATAAACGGAGAGATAAGACCGCGAGGTTTGAACCGCCGCCTGCACAGCCGATGATAATGTCAGGCTTTACATCGTACTTTTCGAGAGCGGCTTTTGCCTCAAGACCGATAACTGACTGATGAAGAAGTACCTGATTAAGCACACTTCCGAGTACATAACGGTAGCCGTCTGTATGAGTTGCAACCTCAACAGCCTCAGAAATAGCACAGCCAAGGCTTCCTGTTGTACCGGGGTGAGCCTCAAGAATCTTTCTGCCGACTTCCGTTGTTGTTGACGGTGACGGAGTAACGCTTGCACCGTAGGTTCTCATAACCTCTCTTCTGAAAGGCTTTTGCTCGTATGAAACCTTTACCATAAATACCTTGCAGTCAAGGCCGAAATATGAACAAGCCATTGAAAGGGCAGTACCCCACTGACCTGCGCCTGTTTCGGTTGTAACACCTTTAAGTCCCTGCTTTTTAGCGTAGTAAGCCTGAGCAATTGCGCTGTTGAGCTTGTGGCTTCCGCTTGTGTTGTTGCCCTCAAATTTGTAGTAAATCTTTGCGGGAGTGTCAAGAGCCTTTTCAAGAAAATATGCTCTTACAAGCGGAGATGGACGGTACATTTTATAGAAGTTCTGAATTTCTTCCGGAATGTCAATGTATGCGTCTGTATCGTCAAGCTCCTGGTCAATAAGCTCATCACAGAACACGGGAGCAAGGTCTGCGTGTGTCATAGGCTTGAGTGTTGCAGGATTTAAAAGCGGTGCAGGCTTGTTCTTCATATCTGCACGAACATTGTACCATTGTGTCGGGATTTCGTTTTCGTCAAGGTATATTTTGTATGGGATTTTGTTTTCAGCCACTAAAATGACCTCCTTGGAATAATATTTCTCTGTAAATCTTATGTAAGTTGATTTTGAAATTTTGCAGGATTTATTTTACATCCTGCACACTTCTGTAATATTGTACCACAAATAAAAGGCTTTGTCACGCAAATTTGTAAAAATTTATTTCAGCATACAAAACCTATATTTTTATTTACACTCTTTTTACAATTGACAAACAGCGTATTTTACAAAACAGTCATAGACTGATGTTGTACGAAAGAGGTACACAAATGATATGAATTTAAGGAGAAAATTCAAATGAAATCTATAACTAAAAAAATTACGGCAACAGCATTATTCGGTGTTCTTGCAGTTTCTGCATTTGCAGGCTGCGGCGGTGCAAATTCTTCATCAAACGGTTCATCCGACGCAGGTTCAGACGCAGCAAAGTTTGACGCATCAAAAACAATCTCTGTTGTAACAAGAGAAGAAGGCTCAGGCACAAGAGATGCTTTCACAGAACTCACAGGCGTTCTTGTTAAGGACGGCGACAACAAGACAGACAACACAACTACTTCGGCTGTAACAATCAACAGCACAGAGGCTGTTATCACAAATGTTAAGGATAACGAGGCGGCAATCGGTTACATTTCACTCGGTTCACTCAACGATACGGTAAAGGCTCTTAAAATCGGCGGTGTTGAGGCAACAGCCGATAATGTAAAATCAGGCGACTATGCAGTAAGCCGTCCGTTCAACATTGCTTACAAGGGCGAACTCAGCGATGTTGCTCAGGATTTTGTTGATTACATAATGAGCTCAGACGGTCAGAAGATTGTTTCGGACAACGGTTATGTAACAGTTTCGGAAAATGCCGCATACAGCGGTAAGAAGCCGTCAGGCAAAATCAGCGTAGCAGGTTCATCTTCGGTATCACCTGTAATGGAAAAGCTTGCCGAGGCTTATCAGAAGGTAAACACAAACGCTAAGGTTGAAATCCAGACATCCGACTCATCGGCAGGTATGCAGTCAGCTATGGGCGGCACATGTGATATCGGTATGGCGTCCCGTGACCTTAAAGATGAAGAAAAGAGCGCACTCAAGGTTGAAACAATCGCAAAAGACGGTATCGCAGTAATCGTAAACAATGCAAACACATGTGATGACCTCACACTTGATCAGGTAAAATCAATTTACACAGGTGAAACAACTGTTTGGAGTGACATAATTAAATGAGATTAAACAGATTTCGTGAAAAGGCAATGCAGGGAGTTTTCTTCCTCACAGCTGTAACAAGTATAGCGGCGGTTGTCATAATCTGTATATTCTTATTCTGTAACGGTGTTCCTGCAATGGCAGAAATAGGCTTCTTTGATTTCGTAGGCGGACAGAAATGGGCGCCTACGAATGTGCCTGCATCATATGGAATTTTTGATATGATTATCGCAAGCATATATGTTACTGCGGGAGCAATCATAATCGGTGTTCCAATAGGAATTCTCACAGCAGTATTTCTTGCAAGGTTTTGCCCTGCACCGCTTTACAAGGTGCTTAAACCGGCAACAGAGCTTTTGGCAGGCATCCCGTCAATTGTTTACGGTTTCTTCGGACTTATGGTAGTTGTACCGTTCATCCGTGATAACTTCGGCGGTAACGGTTCAAGCTGGCTTGCGGCGTCAATCGTACTCGGAGTTATGATTCTTCCGACAATCATCGGTGTGTCGGAGTCGGCAATCAGAGCAGTTCCCGAAAGCTACTACGAAGGTGCTCTGGCACTTGGAGCAACAAAGGAAAGAAGTGTGTTCAAGACAATTCTTCCGGCATCAAAATCAGGCGTTCTTGCAGGAGTTGTTCTCGGCATAGGCAGAGCGTTGGGCGAAACAATGGCAGTTGTACTCATTGCAGGCAATCAGGTTCAGATTCCGCACAGCGTTACGGACGGACTTCGTACCCTGACTGCAAACATTGTTCTTGAAATGGGTTATTCAACAGGCTTGCACCGTCAGGCACTTATTGCAACGGGTGTTGTTCTGTTCGTATTTGTTCTGCTCATCACACTTTCAATGCAGGCTATTAAGAGTAGGAGTGAAAAGCGTGGCTAACAGCGATAATATAAAAAACGATGCCGCTTTGGTTGATGTGTCACAGATTAAGGCAATCAACAAAGTATCATTTAAACAGAGAATGAAGGCCTACAAAAGAAAGCCCCTTTCACTTGTACTGCTCATTCTTGTAGGTCTTGCGGCGGCACTTTCAGCGGCGGCTCTCATATTTATCATTGCCTATGTTCTTGTGCGAGGTGTTCCGAACCTTACCCCCGAGCTGTTCTCGCTTGAGTACAACAGCGACAATGTATCGTGTATGCCGTCAATTATCAACACAATTGTTCTTACGCTTGTAACCCTTATAATTTCGGTACCGTTCGGTGTGGGAGCGGCAATCTATCTTGCCGAGTATGCAAAGCGTGGCAACAAGCTTGTTAAGGTAATAAGAACAATGGCAGAAACCCTTGCCGGTATTCCGTCAATTGTTTACGGTCTTTTCGGTATGCTTTTCTTTGTGTATGCCCTTAACTGGGGTTATTCACTTCTTGCCGGTGCATTTACGCTTGCAATTATGGTACTTCCCACAATTATGCGTACAACCGAGGAGGCACTTCTCACAGTTCCCGATTCATACCGTGAGGGCAGTTACGGACTCGGTTCGGGCAAGCTCAGAACAATTATGAGAATTATTCTTCCGAGTGCGATGCCCGGTATTCTTGCCGGAATCATTCTTGCTGTCGGCAGAATAGTTGGCGAAACAGCCGCACTTATTTATACTTACGGTTCGGCAACAGGCTATGCGGCAGGCCCTCTCAATTCGGGACGATCACTTGCCGTTCATATGTATGTACTTACCAACGAAGGACTTCATACAGATCAGGCATGGGGTACCGCAGTTGTACTTCTTGTACTTGTTTTTGCAATCAATACACTCTCGGCATTTGTTGCAAAGAAACTCGGAAACAACAAGAAGTAACAGGAAAGGATAATTATTTTACAATGGATAAATTTACCATAGAAAACATGAATCTTTACTACGGAAAATTTCATGCGTTAAAGGATGTAAATATCCGTATGAAGAAAAACAGAATCACAGCCTTCATCGGTCCGTCAGGCTGCGGTAAGTCAACTCTTTTAAAGTCGCTCAACCGAATGAACGACCTTGTTGAGGGTTGTAAGATAACAGGCGACATTCGCCTTGACAACGAGGATATTTACGGAGATATGGATGTAAATATCCTCCGCAAAAGGGTTGGTATGGTGTTCCAGAAAGCCAATCCGTTCCCGATGAGCATTTACGATAACATCGCTTTCGGTCCTCGCACACACGGAATCAAAAGCAAGAAAGAACTTGACAGGATTGTTGAAGAATCTTTGCGTGACGCCGCAATCTGGGATGAGCTTAAAGACAGACTCAAAAAGAGCGCTCTCGGTCTTTCGGGCGGTCAGCAACAAAGACTTTGTATTGCAAGAGCACTTGCCGTAAAACCCGAAGTTCTGCTTATGGACGAGGCAACCTCTGCACTTGATCCTATTTCAACGGGTAAAATTGAGGAGCTTTGCCTTAAACTGAAAAACGATTATACAATCGTTATGGTAACACATAATATGCAGCAGGCTTTGCGTATTTCAGATGAAACAGCGTTCTTTTTACTCGGTGAAATGGTTGAATGTAATTCAACCGACGCAATTTTCTCAAATCCGCAGGATAAGCGTACCGAAGAATACATTACGGGAAGGTTTGGCTAATGAGAGAATATTTTGATAAAGAGCTTACACAGCTTAACGACAGCCTTATTGAAATGGGCGGTCTTGTTGAACAGGCAATCAAAAATACAATGAAGATGATTGTTGACGGCGAAGATTTGCTTGATATCGCAAGAGAACACGAAAATCGTATTAACGAGGCGGAAAAATCCATTCAAAGCAGATGTTTGCACCTTCTTCTTCATCAGGCACCGGTTGCACACGACCTCAGATATGTTTCTGCCGCACTCAAAATGATTACCGACCTTGAGAGAATCGGCGATCAGGCAGTTGATATTGCGGAAATGTCTGTTTACATCAAGGACAAAAAGCAGGTGTTCAATCTTACTCACATTTTGGAAATGGCAGACAATGCCTCAAAAATGGTAACGGAGGCTATTGACGCTTTTGTTAAGAGCGATATTGGGGTTGCCAAAAAGGTAGCCCGTCAGGATGATATTGTTGACGAGCTTTTTAACCGTTCAAAGAATGAAACGGTTGAACTCATTTATAAGAATAAGGAACTCGGCTCAGAGGCTCTCGATATCGTTATGATTGCAAAGTATCTTGAAAGAATTGCAGACCATGCGGTTAATGTTGCAGAGTGGGTTGCTTTTTCAATTACAGGCAGCTGCGATTTGTCCGACTGATATATTTTGCTTAACAAACGGGAGCATAGCTGTATGCTCCTGATTTTTGTTTTATTAAACTTTTATATTTTTGCAAAAGTCTATAATTATGGCGGATGTTCCGATTTTAATTTAAGTGCAGACGCCCCTTTGCGGTGCGTTTAAATACACATTTGTTGTGGGAGAGTATTAGATGTTAATTTACATTGTTGAAGATGATACCGATATCAGAGAGCTTGAATCTTATGCTATGAAAAGTAGCGGATATGAGGTTCAGAGCTTTGGTGAAAGCAAAAGCTTTTTTAAGGCTTGTACAGCCGAAATTCCTCAGCTTGTAATTCTTGATGTTATGTTACCCGATTTTGACGGACTTTCCGTGCTTGAAAAAATGCGCAGGGACGCTGTGACAAAAAATGTTCCCGTTATCCTTGTTACTGCAAAGGGAAGTGAAATGGATAAGGTCAAAGGTCTTGACATGGGTGCCGATGACTATATTACAAAACCGTTTTCCGTTCTTGAACTTATTTCAAGAGTCCGTGCAATCCTCCGCAGATGTTCTGTTGATGACAGACAGGATGTAATAAAGCTCGGTCAGATTGTTTTTGACGATTCCAAGCACATTGTAACAAGCTGCGGTGAGGAATGTAACCTCACCTTCAAAGAATACGAACTTTTAAAGTATCTTCTCAAAAATAAAGGTATGGCGCTTACCCGTGAAAATATCATTCTCAATGTGTGGGGATATGATTTTGAGGGCGAGAGCAGAACGGTTGATATGCACATTACAACCCTCAGGCAAAAACTCGGCAGTTGCGGAAACCTTATCAAAACCGTGAGAAATGTCGGATATAAGGCGGGGGAATAAAGTGAAACTGAGTAAAAAGCTTTTAAAAAACTTTTCGGTTATCGCTGTGGTGTCCATTCTTCTGACGGCTGTTTTTTCAACAGCCGCTTTCTGGTTTGTGTTTTCCGATGAACAGGAGGCAGAGGTTCGGCAATATACCGATAAAATCATCAGCGTTTATAATTCCTACAGCGAAATCGACCTTTCAAAATATTACGGAATAGGCGATTTTCGTGTTACTCTCATAAAAAGTGACGGTTCGGTTGTATCCGACAGCGTTGACACAGATGTTAATTCTATGCCAAATCACAGCGACCGCCCCGAATTTCAGCAGGCAATTAAGGACGGCAACGGCTCAAGCCACAGAATGTCGGAAACTTTGAATAAAATCACTTACTATTATGCAGAAAAAACCGCAGACGGTTCTGTAATCCGTGTTGCAAAGACAATTGACAGTATTTACGGAATCTTTCTTTTTGTTATTCCGTCAATTCTTATAATTATGATAGGTGTATTTGTTGTATGCACAATTCTGGCAAAGCGTTCCACAAAGAAAATCGTTGAGCCAATTAAGGAAATGGCGGACAACGGCAACGGCTCGCCGTATGATGAGCTTTTGCCGCTCTCACAGAAAATTGCAAGCCAGCAAAGACAAATCAAGCGTCAGATGCGCAGACTGCAGTTTGAAAAGGATAAAATTTCAACGCTTATCGAAAATATGGCGGAGGGCTTTATTCTTATTGATGTTGACAAAAAGGTGCTTATGAGCAATTATTCGGCGTCAAAGCTTCTCGGTGCCGATGATGACGGTGTTACCGACAAAACTTTGATTGCGTTTTCACGCAACGAGGTTCTTAACGATTGCGTTGACAAGGCTCTTTCGGGCGAAAGTAAAAACGGCGACACAACCGTAAAAGGAAGAGCATTGCAGATTATCACCAATCCTGTTTATTCAAACGGCGAAAAAAACGGTGCAATCTGTCTTATTATTGATGTTTCGGCTAAGAAAAAGGCTGAAAAAATGCGTCGTGAATTCACGGCAAATGTAACGCATGAGCTGAAAACTCCGCTGACTTCAATTTCGGGCTATGCGGAAATCATTGCAAGCGGTCTTGTAAAGCCCGATGATATTCCGAATTTTGCAAATAAAATTCACAAGGAATCGGGCAGACTTCTCTCTCTTATAAGCGATATCATGGAGCTTTCACAGCTTGACGAAAAATTCAGCGATGAAGAATTTGCCCCTGTTGACCTTGCAGGAGTTGCAGCCGAGGTTGCCGAGGATCTCCGTTCAAATGCCGAAAAGCACGGAATTACAATCACTGTTGATACAAAAACTGCCGTCATAAACGGAAACCGTAATCAGATTTACGAACTTATCTACAATCTTTGTGACAATGCAATCCGTTACAATCGTGAAAACGGTTCGGTAAAAATCATAACAGGTGATGACAATGAACATCCGTTTGTTAAAGTTGCCGACACGGGAATCGGTATCCCCGAAAAGCACCACAAGCGTGTATTTGAACGCTTTTACCGTGTTGACAAGAGCCGTTCAAAGGAAACAGGCGGCACGGGTCTTGGACTTGCAATCGTCAAGCACATTACCGAAAGACACGGCGGAGATATTTCTCTTGAAAGCAGTGAACAGGGAACAACATTTACCGCAAGGTTCTGATGTAAATATTTTTACAATCCTTTGCAGAGAAAATAAATTTCAAGCGGTGCTGTGCATACTATATTGTGCAGTACCGCTTTTTTATTGCTCAAACAATACAATTTCACGAATCTTACATAAAAAATGCCGTGTTTCGACAAATTTCAAAGATAATTACCAAGCTTTCAGACTTTACAAATTCTTTACAATTCATTGACAATCCTATGACTTTAGTTTAATATTATTGATGATAAAGGAGAGTATGTATTTATGGATTTGTTTATGATTTTACAACTGCTCTGCGGTCTGGCGCTCTTTTTGTTCGGTATGAATTCAATGGGCGACGGTCTTGAGAGCCTTTCCGGTGGTAAGCTTGAAAAAACTTTGGAAAAAATGACTAACAGCACCATGAAAGGATTCATTCTCGGTGCGGCTGTTACTGCGGTGATTCAGTCCTCTTCGGCAACAACCGTTATGGTTGTCGGCTTTGTAAACTCGGGAATTATGAAACTCCGCCAGGCAATCGGTATTATTATGGGTGCCAATGTCGGCACAACAATCACTTCTTGGATTCTCAGCCTTTCGGGTATTGAGGGCGACAGTTTGGTTATGCAGCTTTTAAAGCCGTCGTCTTTCTCTGCCGTGTTTGCTTTTGTAGGAATTATTCTTCTTATGTTCTGCAATTCGGAAAAGAAGAAGCATCTCGGCACAATTTTCCTCGGATTCGGTATTCTTATGGTTGGTATGGATCAGATGAGTGCGGCTGTTGAACCGCTTTCGGATGATCGACATTCACAGGCTTCCTCACACTCTTTAACAACCCTGTATTCGGTATTCTTGCCGGCGCATTGCTGACCGCAGTTATACAAAGCTCAAGCGCCTCTGTCGGTATTTTGCAGGCATTGTCCAAAACAGGCGCAATCAGCTATTCAATGGCAATCCCGATTGTTATGGGACAGAATATAGGCACTTGCGTAACCGCACTTATTTCCTGTATCGGTGCAAAGAAAAACGCAAAGCGTGCCGCATTTGTACATCTTTACTTCAATATTATCGGCACACTCGTAATTTGTGCATTGTTCTACGGTTCTAACCTCTTTATCAACTACGGTTTCCTTAATGATATCGTAGGTCCCGAGAACATTGCGGTTATCCACACAGCATTCAATTTGCTTGCAACTGCAATTCTTCTTCCGTTCAACAAGTATCTTGAAAAGCTTGCCTGCCTTACAATCAAGGACAAGGAAGAGGATTCGGATGTTCCGTTCCTTGATGAGCGTTTTCTCAACACTCCCTCTGTTGCAACAGAGCGTGCAAAGTCACTTGCTGAAAAAATGGCTCGTCTTTCTGAGGGTACGCTCCTCGGCGCACTTGAACTTGTTGACCATTATGACGAAAAGGTTGCGGAAACAATTCATGAAAACGAAGATATGATTGATTCCTATGAGGATGTTATTTCAACATATCTTGTAAAGCTCAGTTCCAAACAGCTTTCGGCTGACGACAGTAAAACTATTCAGCTCATTCTTCACACAATCGGTGATTTTGAGCGTATCAGCGATCATGCGGTAAGCATTGTAAAGGTTGCTCAGGAAATTCACGAAAAGAACATTTCGTTCTCAAAAGAGGCGAAAGCAGGTCTTGCCGTTATGGTTGACGCACTTCGTGAAATTATCAACAACGCTACTGTTGCTTTTGTTGATAATGACCTTGCACTTGCCTCAAAGGTTGAACCGCTTGAACAGGTTATCGACCGTCTGCGTGACAAGCTTAAAGACGCCCATGTTAAGCGTCTTACAAACGGTACCTGTACAATCGAACTCGGTTTTGTATTCTCTGACCTTATCACAAATATTGAGAGGGTTTCCGACCATTGCTCAAACATTGCAATCGGTGTTATTGAAATCAATCGCAACGGCTACGACGCACACGAATATCTCCACGAACTCAAAAATTCCGATGATATTCAGTACAACGCAGATTACAAGGCTTACAAGCAGAAGTACACACTTCCAAAGGAAGCTTTGTCTGTAAGAGAGGTTTCCGTAGGCGTTCCCGCTAACTAAACAAATCTTTTTATAAAATTTAGGGCTACAGAAAAACGAAAGGTTTTCTGTAGCCCATTTTTTGCGTGTGGAAGATTTACCTGCAGATTTTTATGCGGTCAGCTTTCGCTTTCGTTAAATACGAAAAAATCCGAGAAGAATTGCAAAGTAGTGAAACACACTTCCCGCAACCGTGAATAAGTGCCATATCGAGTGAAAATATTTTACCTTTTTAATTGCGTAAAATATAATTCCCACCGTGTAGAATACTCCGCCTATGATGAGGAAGATTCCCGAAATTGACGGCATATGTTCCATAAGCGGTTTTATTGCAAAGATTATTACCCAACCCATTCCTATGTAGCAGAATATTGACGGAATTCTTGCTTTTTCAAGGTTGATTGAGTTCATAACTATTCCGAAAATTGCCGATGCCCACACAATTCCGAACAGAATCCAACCTGTCACACCGTTGAGGTAGTAAAGAGTAATCGGTGTGTATGTTCCTGCAATCAGCAGAAAAATCGTGTTGTGATCCATTATTCGGAAAAATGCTTTTACCTTTTCATTTGTGAAAGAATGATACAGAGTTGACATTGTGTAGAGTATGATGAGCGATGCACCGTAAATGCAAGAGCTGACAACACCCCACGCATTTGTGTGGATTGCCGCCGTAACGATAAGCACAACCGTTCCCGCAATTGACAGACCTGCACCGATTCCGTGTGATACAGAGTTGAAAATTTCTTCCCCGAGTGTATATTTTCTTTTGAACTTTGCCAAGATGAACCTCCAAAAAATAATCTGTACTAATATTATAAATCATTCCTACGCATATTCAAGATGATTCGTAATGCAAAATATTCCAACGGACTTTATATTTCGTCAAAAATGGTTTCTGTTATCCAAATTTCGCAGATTTATTGGTTTGTAATTCAAACTTGTTGAATTTTTATAACATATTGACACAAGAATATTTTGTGGAGTATAATTTGCTTAATTTATTTGGCTATAGGAGGAGCGCTTATGCTCAGAATAGAACATTTAACTAAAAAATACGGTGACAAAAAGGCTGTTGACGATTTGTCACTTCATATTCAAAAAGGCGAGATTTACGGCTTTATCGGACACAACGGTGCAGGTAAGACAACAACAATCAAATCCTGCTGTGGAATTCTCAACTTTGACGAGGGCGAAATCTATGTTGACGGTGTGTCGGTAAAAGAAAAACCTCTCGAATGTAAGCGCAAAATTGCTTACATTCCCGACAATCCCGATTTGTATGAGTTTATGACAGGTATTAAGTACCTCAATTTTATTGCCGATATTTTCGGAATCAGCCAGTCTGACCGTCAGGCAAGAATCAGTAAATATGCTGAAATGTTTGAAATTAAAAATGCACTTGCTCAGACAATTGACGGCTATTCTCACGGTATGAAACAAAAACTTGCAATTGTTTCCGCACTCATACATAACCCCAAGCTTATCATTATGGATGAACCGTTTGTAGGTCTTGATCCAAAATCATCCCACCTTCTCAAAACTTTGATGAGAGAGATGTGCGATAACGGTGGTGCAATTTTCTTCTCAACCCATGTGCTTGAAGTTGCCGAAAAGCTTTGCGACAAGGTTGCTATCATCAAAAGCGGCAAACTTATCAAGTCGGGGACAATGGATGAGGTCAAGGGCGATGATTCGCTTGAAGATGTATTCCTTGAACTGGAGGAGAAAGATGCTTAAAACCTTAATTAAACTCCAATTTCAAAAGGCACTTGCACGGTACACCGCAAATTCGTCAAACAAGAAAAAGAACGGCAAAAAAAGTTCGTTTAACTCACCGGCTGTTTATCTTGCTCTTCTCGCTTTTGTCGGTGTTGTATTTGCATTCATGTTCTACAATGTGTTCAGCATGATGGCACCTATGCTTGCAACATCGGGATTCAGTTGGTTGTATTTTCTCTATGTTATGGGTGCGTCGTTTGTAATCAGCACAATAGGCTGTATTTTCCTTTCGCTCTCACAGCTTTATGAGGCAAAGGATAATGAACTTTTGCTTTCAATGCCTATTCCGCCTCGCAGTATTCTCTTTTGCAGAATGTTGCCACTGTATGCACAAAATCTTCTCTTTTGTGCACTTGTACAGGTTCCTGCTTTTGCGGCCTATGCAACAAATGCGTCTGTTTCGGCTTCGCTTGTAGTAAGCCAGATTGTGATTCTGCTTTTAGTTCCGCTTTTAAGCCTGAGCATTTCGTGCATTCTCGGCTGGCTGATTGCATTTGTAACATCAAGGACAAGACATAAAAATGTTGTGACAATCGTATTTTCACTTGTTTTCTTTGCACTGTATTTTTACCTTTATTATCAGGCAGAGGACCTTGTAAAAACACTCGTTGCAAATTCAATTGGCATCGGTGCAAATATAATGGACAGTGCATATCCGCTTTATCTCACAGGACTTGGCGCATCGGGCGACTTGTTGCCGCTTTTTGGTGTTGCTGTAGTAATTATTGCATTCTTTGCAATTGTTTATGCGGTGCTTTCTCACAGCTTCATAAAGCTTGCAACAGCGAAAAAGGGTGCGAAGAAAGCCGTGTATAAGGAGAAAACCCTGAAAGTAAGTTCTGCATCAAAGGCGCTTTTACGCAAAGAAAGAATGATGTTCACAGGCAACGCAACCTATATGCTTAACAGCGGACTCAGTGCGTTAATTATGGTAGGCGGAACAATTTATGCGGTGTTCCAGCTTAATACGCTGAAGCAATTTCCAAGTACATTGATTGAAATGATTTCAGTATATCTTCCACTTGTGATTGCCTTTGTGATTTCATTGGGACCGATTTCTGCGGCATCAATTTCAATGGAAGCTAAAAACCTTTGGCTTATGCAGTCGCTTCCTGTATCACCGTTGCAGGTGCTTACGCAAAAGCTGAAACTTCACTTTATTGTAAACGGTGTTGTTTCACTTGTACCCTCGGTTGTTCTCTCAATAATGCTCGGAATGAAACCGGTTAATATTATTATCACAATTCTTATTCCGATAATTTTCTCGTTGTTCTCGGGTCTTCTCGGACTTATGTTTGACCTGAAAAAGCCAAAGCTTGACTGGAATACAACCGCTGAGGCAGTAAAACAGAGTGCAAGCGTTATGCTTTCGTTATTGCTTTCAGTTCTTGCCGTATGTGTACCTGCTATTGCGTATCCGGTTCTTCTCAGCTTTGAAATTGAAATTTCGACTGAAATTTTCCTCGCCTGCACAGCATTTTATTTTATCCTCATCAGCCTTCCGGTTTGGCTTTGGATTAAGAATAAAGGCACAAAGGTTTTTGCAAATCTTTAAAACAGAATATCAAAATTAAGAATAAACCTCCGAAAATTTGCAGATAATATTTGCAGAATGTTTCGGAGGTAATTTTTATGAGTAATAATATGGACTTGGGTTATGAGATGTTTTGCTATCAGTGTGAGCAGACTGCGAACGGAAAGGGTTGCACACGGCTCGGTGTTTGCGGAAAAACTCCCGAAATTGCAAATCTTCAGGATTTACTTATCTTTCAGCTGAAGGGCATAAGCTGTTATGGCAAGGTGCTTATTGAAAAAGGTCAGCACATTGACAAGGACATTGTTAGCTTTGTGGAAAACTGCCTTTTTACAACGCTGACGAATGTAAACTTTGATGCCGATGTGCATGTGTCGCTTTTGCGTGAATCTCAGCAAATCAAGGAAAAACTTCGTGAAGTTGTGGGCGAAATCAAAAATCATACTCTGCACGCAACCTACAATCTTCCCGAAACAAGTCGGAAATGCTCAAAGACGCACCGCTTGCGGGAATTATGTACGAAAAGTCGCTTGACCCCGACATCCGCTCTTTAAGACAGACAATTGTTTACGGACTCAAAGGCATAAGCGCCTACGGTCATCAGCTCGTGAACTCGGCTATTTCAGCGATCAGGTTGACGATTTTTACATCACTGCACTTGAGGCGACAACGGATGATTCGCTCACGGTTGAGGAGCTTATCAGAATGACGATGAGAACGGGTGAAAATGCTCTTGAAGTTATGGAAAAACTTGATGAAGCAAACACTGAAACCTACGGCAATCCGTCACCGCACAAGGTTGATGTTCACATCAAAAAAGGTCCGTTTATTATTGTGTCGGGTCACGATTTGAAAGACCTTGAAATGCTCCTTGAACAGTCAAAGGGCAAGGGCATAAATGTTTATACTCACGGCGAAATGCTACCGTGTCACGGCTATGACGGTTTAAAAAAATATCCGCATCTTATCGGCAATTTCGGCGGTGCATGGCAAGATCAGCAAAAGCAGTTTGACAATATTCCCGGTTGTATTCTTATGACGACAAACTGCCTTATGCGGCCGAGAGATTCGTACAAAGACAGAATTTACAGTACAAATGTTGTCGGCTGGGAGGGTGTTAAGCACATCGGCAAAAAGGAAAACGGCGACAAAGATTTCAGCGAAATTATTCAGCAGGCAATTGAACTCGGAGGTTTTAAAGAAGATGTTGAACCGCACGAAATTCTTGTGGGATTCGGTCATCACGCTACGCTTTCATATGCCGATAAAATTGTCGAGGCCGTCAAAAGCGGAAAAGTCAGACACTTTTTCCTTATTGGCGGTTGTGACGGTGCACGACCGGGCAGAAATTACTACACTGAATTTGCCGAAAATGTTCCGAAAGACTGCATAATTATGACGCTCGCTTGCGGAAAATACCGCTTTAACAAGCTCGAATTCGGTGACATCGACGGCTTGCGAGATTACTCGACATCGGTCAGTGCAACGATGTTTACTCCGCAATCTGCATTGCCGTAGCACTTGCCGATGCGTTTGATACAGATGTAAACGGCTTGCCGTTGTCGCTGATTGTTTCGTGGTATGAGCAAAAGGCGGTTGCCGATTTGCTGGCACTTTTAAGCCTCGGAATAAAGAATATCTACCTCGGCCCGACACTCCCTGCATTTTTAAGCCCGAATGTGTTGCAGTATTTGTCAGAAACATTCGGCTTGCGCCCAATCAGCAACGCAGAAGATGACCTGAAAACCTGCCTTAAACAGAATGTTTGATGATATACTGTAGCGGCGAACCTTGTTCGCCACTACAAATTGTTTTCAACAATTGACCGTAAAAAATGGCTAACGGTTTGTCATACAACAAAAACGGAGCAGACTGCATTTCGTCTGCTCCGTTTTTGAAAGAGATATTTATGAAAATACTACTGAGTTACTTTTTCTTCCGTTTTTTTATTATCCATTTCCGATTCAAGTTCTTCTTCAATTTGTTTTATTTCATCGTCACGCCGTTTGCCCTTTGTAAAGTAGGAGAACGGGGCAGAAATCAGGATTGCTCCGTAGTATGTAATGAATCTCCACATAAGGATTGCCGGCTTGATTTTGCTTATTGCACCGATTTTGAAGAACGAACCGAAGTACATTGTGAATGCAAGCTCCGCACCGCCCGATGCACCGGGGAGCGGGATAAGGTTTGCCGTGAACAGTACGAATGACTGAATACAGATTGAATCGTAAAATGACATTGTCGGCTGACCTGCCGCTCTTGCAATCGGAGCCATACCAAATGAGACATAGATGAGGTAGGGGATCGAAAGAATTAAAATTACCTGAATGAATACAAGTGCATAAATTACAACAAGCCGTTTTACGCTTGAAAAAAGCTGTTTGTTTGTGTCGTGAAACATATCAACTTCTTTGTGAAGTCTTTCAACCTTTTTTTCGGGATTTTTAATGAACTTGAACTTTTTCATAATCTTATAAATAAGATTGATGAGCTTGTTTGTAACCTTACGGCTGAACGAAACAAGCAGGAACAAAGCCGTCATTGCAAGTTGAACGGTAAATCCGAAAATAATGAAAAGCGTTGACCAGATGTTTGTAAAAGCATCGCTGAAATAGTTGAACCTTGTGATAACAGCAATAACGCTGACAGCGGTCATTACTATCTGATACACAATGAACTTTTGCGTCATACAAGCCGAACCGAAACCTACGCTTATGTTCTTTTTTGACATAAGGTAAAGCTGCATAGGCTGTCCGCCTGTGCTTGACGGTGTAATCGCACTGAAGAATACTCCGACAAATGCGACCTTCAAAGCCTCAATAAAGCTGAAATTCTCATACTTTGACCGCACATATATCAGCGTGACAACAGCATCAACAAGGATGTTCAAATCATAAATCAGCAAAGCCGCAAGGATAATCAGCATATTGCAGCCGTCAGGCTTTTTGAGCAAGTCGATCAGACCGTCCTCCGAAACAAAGAAGTAGATGATCAGATAAATCGAGATTGCCACAACAGCGAGATTAAATATCAGCTTTCCGCTGATTCTGAATTTTTTCTTTTCCAAATAAATCTTCTCCTGTGTGTTAAAAGTTGTTATTCAATTGTAGTGGGCATCAAATGTCACAACTGTGGCATTTGGGCAGAATAATATATTCTATATCATACTTTTTTTTAATAAGAAAATCAACAACAAATTTGTAATAAATTGCCGCATGGGAAAATAAATTTATAAATCCAGGCTTTTTTATTTTACCGAATGTACTTATTTTAGCATTTGTTCATTACACATAAAGAATTTAAAACTTGCACCCAAACTTTAGCTGTGATAAAATAATACGGTAATATGTGCGGAGGTGTTCTCATGGATACTATGAGTGTGAACGGAAAAGATTTTACCGTCATAAAGCTTCTCGGAAAAGGCAAGGGCGGTTATTCCTACCTTGTGTCAGACGGAGAACACAATTATGTTTTAAAGCAGATTCACCACGAGCCGTGTTCATACTATCCTTCGGTAACAAAATTCAAAGTGAGCTTAACGATTACGAACGGCTGAAAAATGCCGGACTCAGACTGCCGAAGCTTATTGACTGCGATGTGGAAAACGAGAGGATTCTTAAAGATTACATTGACGGCAAAACCGCATATGAGCTTGTTTTGCAGAATGAGATGAAACCCGAATATATTGAGCAGATTCGTGAAATGTGCAGACTGTTGAATCCAAAAGGAATTAACATAGATTATTTCCCGACAAATTTCATTTTAAACAACGGACTTTTGTGGTACATCGACTACGAATGTAACGATTATATGGAGGAGTGGAATTTTGAAAACTGGGGAATAAAGTATTGGAGCAAAACGAAGGAATTTTGTGAATACCACGAAAACAATAAATAACGGAGTGAACTTATGGACTTTTTCAGTACAAATCTTTTTACTGGTACGGACTTGCTTTTGCAATTGCTTTGCTTGTACCCGACATCGTCTATATAAAAAGCAACAGAATAGACAGAACAATTTTTGATAACAGGGCTATGCTTTACATAGAAAGAATCGGAAAGTATTGCAGTATTTTCCTTATGGGAATTAACATCGGCGTGCTTGAGGGCGGTTTTACAAAGCCGATTATGGAAACCTTTTGGATAATCTCAACCTGTGTTCTGACGGTCGTTGCACTTATTTTGTGGCTTTTATGCTTTAACAGATTTTCAAAATTATGGGCATATCTTCTTACAGCCGTAACCGCAGTAATTTTTATGATGAGCGGACTTTTGCAGGTTAAAACGCTTTTGCTCACGGCAGGCGTGGTGTACCTTATCGGACAGCTTTATGTTACAAATAAGTATGTAAAATCAAAAATGCAATAATTGTGTAAAATATTGTAAAAAGATATTGCAATATTGTTTGTTTGGTACTATAATGACCTTTGGCTGACAAATATTTGTTTTTTGACTGGAGGTGAAAAGATGAATGTTATTATGCTTTTAAAGCATAAAGATTCTTTAAAATATATTTATGAGGACAATACCCTAAGACAGGGACTTGAAAAAATGCGTGCTCACAGCTACACCGCTATCCCTGTTATAACCCGTGACGGAAAGTATGTCGGCACGGTGAGCGAGGGTGACTTCTTGTGGCATATAATTGACAAAAAGACTTCGGGCGATATCGAAGAACAGGAAGAATTTCGTATCCGTGACATACTCCGTCCCGACTTTAATCCGGCAGTTAAAATTTCGGTAGGTATGGACGAGCTTCTTGCACGGGCAATGAATCAGAACTTTATTCCCGTAACCGATGACTCGGTACTTTTATCGGTATCGTAACCCGTCAGGATATCATCAGATATTTTGTCAATAAATAAGATACATAAAACAAGGCGGATGCTGAAAATTGCATCCGCCGTTTTAGTTATGACAGAAACTGAATTTTAAATATACAGAAATCTACATATCAACTTCAGATTAATGTATTACAATCAAAGTACGGTGAGGAAAATGTACAACATTCTTTTGGTTGAGGACGATAAAAATATTCGTGAAATGCTTGTCGAATATTTTTCAAAAAGAGATAAAGAAAAATTTAATATCACCATTGCGGAAAACGGCTTAAAGGGACTTGATAAGGCATATGAGAACAGCTATGACCTTTTGCTCCTTGATGTAATGCTCCCCGAAATGGACGGGTTTACGCTTTGCAAAGAAATCCGCAGATACAGCGATGTGCCGATTATGTTCATCACGGCAAGAACAAGCGAGGCGGATATGCTCAACGGCTACGCTCTCGGCTGTGACGATTACATTGTAAAGCCGATTGCTCTGCCCGTATTTTATGAAAAGGTGAAAGCCTCATCAAGCGTTCAAAAGGACTTGTGCGGCACAATTTGCTTACGGTGGGGAATGTCTCGCTCAATCCGAACAACGGTGTTGTTGTGTCCGACGGTGAAGAAGTAACCCTTACCGCAAAGGAATATGCTATTCTTAAAATTCTGTTAGAGAATAAAAACAGCGTTGTGTCCCGTGAAAAAATCATCACAGCCGTTTGGCACTATGACACAATGATTGATGAAAGAGTGCTTGACACGCATATCAAAAATATCCGAAAAGCGTTGGGCGAAAATGCGTCTGTTTTGAAAACGGTAATACGGCGAGGGTATAAGGCGGAGGATAAAAAATGAAATCAAGATATATCAAACGGCGAAAAAAGTTTCATTACATTATAATTTCCGTAACAATAATTGTGTGTCTGCTGGGAACGGTTTTTACCTCTCTTGCAATACTCGACAGTTCAAGGGATTTACTCATAGCCAACGCAGTAAATGAACTGAATACAAAGATGGACTATATTAAAAACGGCATCGTAACAAGTCCGAATAATTCCTACAATGAGTATGTGGCGCTGATTAATGAAAATGTTGACAAGGGCAATACATACTTTCAATTAACCTATGATAACGATATGACGATTACGACAGACAATGTACTGACTGTCCATTATAATGATATCAACGGCGGAATATTGGATATGGGTACAGAAAATTATATTAGGTTTGATGTACTTGAAAATTTGCTCAGCGATGATGAGTATAAAGAAATTTGCGGATATCTCAACACTCCGACTGATAATGACGGAAATTACTATATCTTGATTTGCAAAAAGTTTTATGAAAGCGAAAAATACGGCTATGTCCCTTGTCAGCTTGAGGTTCTAAAGACCAACAAAGTGAATGATTGGTATGTTCAGGATGAAGTTGTTAAAACATATAGCTTTGACCTTAGCAAATATGATTATCTGACCATAGAAGAATTAGAGCTTCTCCGTTTGAAAATGACGAAATGCACCGCAATATAATTGATAAGGACTTTCCTTGGAAAAAGCAAACCGAAATACTCCCAAAAAGATGTTGAAAAAATTCTGAGTGACAACAGTCTGTTTACAGACATCTATGATGAGACTGGAGCAGTTCCTGACGGGATTTTTAAATATTATTTATTAATGGGAGATTGCCTTTATTATACCGAAAATCATATGATAAACAACTCGCCGAATGAATATAAAGAGGTTACAAGAGTATTTCATATTACTTCTTTAAAAGAAATAAATCTGCTTGATGATTGTCTATGGAAGTTTATAACGGTATTTGCCGTTGCGTTTACGATAATGGCGGTGGTGATTACGGTTGAAATTTTCTCGTGGAAAGATTTTAAAAGGCGAACCGCACAGGAGGAAACCCGTCTTGAAATGACAAATGCAATTGCGCACAATCTCAAAACCCCCTTGTTTGTCATAGGCGGTTTTGCGGAAAATCTTAAAAATGAGAAAGATACCGAAAAGAAACTTCACAACATTGAAATCATTCAGCAACAGACCGAGGAAATGGACATTCTTATTCACAGAATGCTCGATTTGTCACGATTCGACTCGCCCGCATTAAAGCTGAATTGCGAAGTTTTTGACTTTAAACCGTTTATTGAGAAAATTCTTGAAAATTATTATGTTCACACAGAACACGAAATTATTTTCATTTACAACTCAAAGGCAAAAATAAAGGCTGACCCTGCCATGCTTAAAACGGTGCTTGAAAATCTTATTGACAATGCCGAAAAATATTCCGATTACGGTTCGGATATCACAATTAATGTTTCGGATGATGTGTTGTCAATCAGCAATCAATGCTCGTCATTTGACAGGGAAAATCTCTCAAAATTGTGGCAACCTTATTTCAGAGCCGCAAAGGGAGATAATAAGAGCGGCAGCGGAATAGGACTTTCAATAGTAAAATCCGCCCTTGAAATGCATGGATTCAAATATAAAGCCGAATTTGAAAACGGGATTATAACATTTAAGTTCAGATTTACTTCACTCGATTGAGTTTTTCTGCCTAAAAAATCGGAACAGCCGTAAACCCAATCACGGCTGTTCGATTATTGTTATTTTGTTATGTATAAAATTCTATTTTTGTTTATAATACATCAGGCAATGGCAGTATCCCTCAAATTCGGGATCGGCAATTTTCGCCTGAAATCCTCACACATACACAGTGTTGCAGGGCTTCTGATTAACATATACGGACAATAACCGCCCGTGCGTATAAGCTGTTTGCGAACTTCTTTTACAATTTCTTTGTCTGGATTAAGCAGAATTTTCAATTTAATCACCATATTTGTTGGGTAGATTTTATGCCGATTTTCGGGTATTCGGTAATCTTTTGATTCCGCCTACAATTATATCAGCAATGACAGAATTTTACAATAGAAAATTTGCAATAAATACAAATTTATTTTGAACAATTATAATTAAATCTCAAATGCAATAATATACTATATAAAAATTCATAAAAACAACAAGTGAAGAATTTTTGCGACAATTATTTGTTGAAACAGTTGATTTTTGCAAAATAGTGTGCTACAATAGCGTTGTGATTGTATATATAATTATCATACAATGATTTTTAGTTTTCAGGAGGAAAAATTTATGAAAAGAGTATTATCTCTTGCAATCGTTTTGATGCTTGCATTTTCATGCGTGTTCACAGCGTTTGCACAGACAGACGACACAGCGTCACCCGATGAGGCAAAAAAGGTAACAGAGCTTAAAATTACAAAGCTCCCCGACAAGCTTACATACACATCAGAGGATGTGATTGAACCTGATATTGATTTATCAAAAATCGCAGACGAAAATGCAACAGAAGAAAGCCTAATCAAGTATTTCAGTCAGTTCAATCTTGAACTCAAACTTGACCTTACAGGTATGGAAATTGAAGCTGTTTACAGTGACGGTACAACCGAAAAGGTTGATGCTAAGGACTGCAAAGCTGAGCTTGCTGATCCGTTTAATTACGGCGAAGTAATTAAGGCATTGATTGAATATGAGAAAAATATGCCTGAGTTTACGGAAGATATGACCGAAGATGAGTTTTATGAACTCCTTGAAAAAGCTCTTAAAGTTTTAGTTGATATGATTTACAGAGAGTATACTGTAAATGTATCATATCAGGATGCACAGACAAGCTATAAAATCAACTTTAAAAACATATGGCCGGATGTACCTGAACTTGATGACCGTTACGAAGTGGTTTCTGTAAAAGCACCCGAAAAGGTGAACTACACAAAGGCTGATACAGATTTCTTCTATGAGGCTGATATGCCGTATGACGGAAGTCCCGAAAGCAAGGAGTACTACGATGAAACATATTTCTATCCCGAATTTAAAGGTCTTGAAGTTACTGTAAAGGATAAAATTACAGGCAAAACTTACACAAAGACTTTTGACGGCACAGAGGAAGATATGTATATATAAGTCCTGTTGATGCTCGCCCCGATGACACAAAGACAAATCTTGAAGTTTATGTTATGGGTGATGTAAACGAATGCTCAATCTTCCCGAAGATGAAGAGTATTCAACAGAGGTTACAGGTACATTCAAGGTTAACTACTATGCAAACGGAGTTCCTTCAAAAGATATTTCTTCAACAAAAGATACTGCAACAAAGGATACAGTAACAAAATCTGCAACAGGCGGCAACGGTGCAGTTCAGACAGGCAACCCGATGACTGCTGTTTCGGTTGCACTTGTAATGCTCGTTGCAAGCGGTGCAATGTTCGTTTGCTACAGAAGAAAGATTGAAAAGTAAATCAAATAATTGATACTCATTTTTCTTAATATTCAGACAACTGCCCCCGAATCTTTCAAAGGTTCGGGGGCAGTTATGTTCTGTAAAAACGAAACGCAACGGAAAAATTTATCCCGTTGCCGTTTAATACTTTTAATGATTTCTATACTTAATCTTCACCGATAAGCTTTACGGTTGTTGCGGTGTGGTGAACCGCATCAAGATACTTTCCGAAAACATCGGCTGTTTTGATTTTTAAACTTGAGGTGTTTACACACGGATGACAGCCGACATATTCGCCCTTGAGAACATCCTCGTCAACAAGAAGTCTTACTCGGTTGTCCTTGTCATTCATAAGCCCCATAACGCTTACCGCACCCGGCTTGATGTCGAGAAATTCGAGCATAAAATCGGGAGTCGCAAACGAAGTCTTGCACTTCCGATTTGCTTTGACAGTTCCTTTGTTTTAAAAGGTTTGTCACCCGGCATCATAAGAAGATAGAAGTCGGTTTTCTGCCTGTTACACAGAAAAAGATTCTTGCAAATCAGCACATCAAGCACAGCGTCAATCTCGTTGCAAGCCTCCATTGTGTCAGCGTGTCCGTGGTCGGTTCGCTGATATTCAATTCCAAGGCTGTCGAGAAGGTCATATACCCTGATTTCACGGTCTTCTCTGCCTGTTAAGTCGATTGGTCGTCCGTTGTAAGTTCCATTTAAAATCCTGCTTTCCTGTAGTGTAGTGCCTGTATCAATATTCGCTGTCGTCAATATAAGAATCATCTGTATAGTCATACAAATCGGATGAGGAGGTGTAATCATCGTAGTAATATTCGCCTGTGTATTCCTTATAAGATGTTGAATCACCCGGCAGATAATCCTTGTCCATATACAGCTTGCTGTTCAGAATACCAAGCTCCTGCAACGCTTTTATAGTGTTTTTAAAGCTTTTGGGAACAGTATAAACAACCTGTGTTCTTGCGGCAGTATTGCCGTTGTAAGAATCCATATTTCTTATTTCATCGTAATACGAATTAACATCACCTGTTGCAATCGCAATCACACATACAGCATCGGGTTCGGATTCTATAAAGCTTTCGTATTCACCGTAATTGACATAGGCAACATCAAACGCATAATCTGCATAATCGGTCATTTGACCTATTTTCGCAAAGTCCTCGTTACTGCAATTATCAAGGTCTTTGAGAAAAGCCTCTTTAATTTTTTCGGCTGTATTTTTGTAATTTTTAGAATAACCTACTGTTCCGTCATCATCAATATAAATAATTTTGCTTGATACAAAATCAGGATGCTTATCGTCAGTTGCTTTGCCGTCAAAGCCTGCAACGATAATGTGTTAATATCCTTGTAATCAGCTTTTACAAGCGGACTGTATGCCTTGATATAGCCCTTTGAATAGATGATGTCGGATGTGTCAAGTTCGTTATAAGTGCTTGAAAGATAGCTCTCTGTTTCGTCAAAAGCCGATGCAGAGCTGTATGTTCTTGTAACGATGTTACCGTTGTTGAGAGTGTAGGCAAATGCGTAATCGGGATTTTTTGAAATCTCGCTGAATACAGGAACATTGTCCTTGAACATTGAAACCCAAGTGTTTTTGAACTTGTTCTTTACCGAATAATTGCGGTTGTCAACAAGCTTGAAATGTGCCTCCGAAATACTTGCGATTGTGTCTTTGTCTGTAATATCGTCAGCCATATCTTTGAGATTTTTGCCGACAGCACTGCCTTTTGCCTGATAGTTTGAATTTGCGTCATAGAATCCGGCACTCTTGATATCCTGAGTTTTCGGTACATAACTGTTGTAGCCGAATGCGTCAAAACAGCAGAGAGCAACACCGACGCAGCTTACAATAATTAACGCACCGAGCGGAATCGAAGTTTTGATAAGCTTTGAAAAGCCTCTGTACAAAATAAGATGAACTATTATGTAAACGGGAACGCTTGCAAGAATAAATCCGAAAACAAAACCCGCATATCCGCCCAGAACATTTACCGAGCCGAAAAGCACACCGAGGAACATGCCTGCAAGGAATGAAACAAGCACCTTGATTATGTAGCATGGAAGGTGGAATGCAAATGCCGACTGTGCTCTTTCCGCTTTTCTCTTTTTTGCAAGAAAAGCACCGAGAACAATACAAGCAACCGAGAAAATCAGCCAGTAAATAATGTTGATTCCGTCATATGCGGCAAGCGGATTGAGTGCGTTCATGATAATGCTGTCTTTGAAAATGCCGACATAAAAGCCGTCAAAACAACCCACAACAATGCCTTTGATGAAGATTGCGGAAAGCGGATAGCTACGCAAACCGCAATGAACATAAGCACGGAGTTGAGCATTGTTCCGCAACAAATTGCAATAAGACCGAAAAACGAGATTGATGCAAGTGTTCCGAGGCATATTTTGAGGAACATCGAACTAAGCTCGCTTATTACGGAATTTCCCGTGCAGACCGTGATAATTGAAATCACTCCGAGGAAGAATAATGTCGGGATAATTGACATGAGGTATGCCGACGCTGTTTTTGTGACAAACAGCGTTGACCTTCCAATTGGCAGAGAACCGTACAAATCGGCCTTGCGTTTATTGTGCAGATACGAATAAATTCGCACCGTGTAGATGATTGTAAATATTATTGAAATAAGATAAATGAGGTTTGCCGATGAATACTGGAAAATCTCGATTATGCCTGTGCCTGAGTTTGTAACTCCCAGAAAGTTAAGGCTTAACAATGCACCTGTAAAGGTCATGTCCTCGCCAAGCACAACGCATATTGTGTAGCAGATTACAACCGTTACAGCCGAGATAAGTCCGAATACCACAAGCAACGGAGTACAGGCTCTCAGGTCACTGCGGAAGAATGAAAATGCCTGTTTCATTCTGCTTTTAAATGATGTTTTCTGCGTCATAACCTGCTGCCCCCATTTCACTTATAAAAATTTCCTCCAATGTCATCGGAACGGCTGAAATGTAAAGAGGTTTACGCTCCTCAAGCTTTGGCATAAACTCATCTTCCGTTCCTCTGATTGTAAGGTTGAATATATTTCCGTTTCTCCACAAATTGATAACATTGATTTCTTCAAAGAACGAATTGTCGGGAACTTCCGTGAACGCAACCTGAACCTTGCGGAGTCCAAGCTTGATTTCGTCAATTTCACGCTCAAGAAGCAACTTGCCCTTGTGGATAAGGCAGATTCTGTCGCACAATTCTTCAAGCTCACGCAGATTGTGTGACGCAATGACAACGGTCATATCGTTTGCGGAAACATTGTCAATGAGAATTTTCTTTACAAGACGGCGGACAACCGGATCGAGTCCGTCAAAAATTTCATCAAGCAAAAGATATCTCGGACAGGTTGAAATCGCCAATATCAAAGCCGCCTGTCTTTGCATACCTTTTGACATATCAATTATTTTTGCATCAGGGTCAATAGGAAACACGGAGCAAAATTGTCTGAAAGCGTTCTCGTTCCAATTCGGGTAAAGACTGCGGTAAAGATATGCCGTGTTTTCGAGTGTTGCACTGTTTGAAAAATACGGAAAATCGGGAATAAAAAAACATTCGCCCTTAACAGACGGATTGTTATAAATGTTCTGACCGTTAATTTTAACTTCACCACTGTCAGCATCAAACACACCTGACAAAATTCTCAGAAGTGTTGATTTTCCGCCGCCGTTGCTTCCGACAATGCCGAGTACGGAGCCTCGGTTTATGTCGAGCGTAAAATCATCAACGGCAGTTACCTTACCGAACCTTTTTGTTATGTGATTAACCTCAATCATTCTTACCGCCTCCTTCGTATATGGCGTCAATAATGTCAATAAGCTGTTGGCGGGGAACGCTGTACAGTTCTGCATTTTTGGTGGCTTCTCTGAATGCTTTCAGAGCCATATCTCTGTATGCCGTGTCTTTTGTCAGCTTGTCGGTCATAAATGTTCCTCTGCCGACAGTTGAGTAAATGTAGCCGTCAATTTCAAGCGTGCGGTATGCCTTTGCAACGGTATTCGGGTTTACTCCGATTTCTTTTGCAACCGTTCGTACAGGCGGCAGTCTGTCACCCGATTTGAACACACCCGCCGATGCAAGTCTGATTACATTGTTGCAAATCTGCTCGTAAATCGGCACACGGCTTGTGAAATCAATTGTAAACATAGCCGTCCTCCTTTTAATGATTTATATGCGAATTTGTATAACATGGCTAATTCTACACTTAAATTGTACCATTTGATTGTACCATTGTCAATGTACAATTTTAAAGTTTAGAAAACTTTTTTAAAATTACTCAAAGTATAAAAGCGATAAAACCGTCAATAACTATTGTAAAGACAAAACCGATTAAAATTCAGATTCGGGGGTAATTCTTTGCAATACGGAAAAGTTGAAATCTGCGGAGTAAACACATCACAGCTTAAACTGCTTAAAGAAAGCGAAAAACGGGAACTGTTTAATATAATCAAAAACGGTTCTCCTGCCGAAAAGAAAAAGGCAAGAGACAAGATGATTAACGGAAATTTGCGGCTTGTGCTGTCCGTAATTCAAAGATTTACAAACAGGGGCGAAAATCCCGACGATTTGTTTCAGGTGGGTGTAATCGGGCTTATCAAGGCGATTGACAATTTTAATCCGACGCTTGATGTAAGATTCAGCACCTACGGAGTGCCTATGATAATCGGTGAAATCAGACGGTTTCTGCGTGACAACAACTCAGTCAGGGTTTCACGCTCAATGAGGGACACGGCTTACCGTGCAATGCAGATAAAAGAACAGCTCACAAATAAAAACAACCGTGAGCCGACTGTTGAAGAAATCGCCAAAATTATGGAGATGCCAAAGGAACAGGTGGTGCTTGCGCTTGAGGCAATTGTCGAGCCGGTGTCGCTTTATGAACCCGTGTTTTCGGACGGAAACGATACTATATATGTAATGGATCAGATAGGCGATAAGAATGACGATTCAACATGGCTTGAAGAAATTGCCGTAAAAGAGGCAATTACAAATCTTTCGGACAGGGAAAAGCGGATTCTTTCAATGAGGTTTTTTCGTGGCAAAACTCAGATGGAGGTTGCGGCTGAAATAGGAATTTCACAGGCACAGGTCAGCCGTATTGAAAAAGGCGCTCTCGATACTATAAAGAAAAACATTTAACCGTAAGTGCAAAACAGCTGTTCAGTCGGACGGCTGTTTTGTGTTTGCATAAATTTATGTGTAAAAAATCACAGGCAAATTTCGTAAAAAAAGACGAAAAAGCAGTTTTTACTTTACTTTCGTACTTTTGTGTGTTAAAATTTTAGTGTATGAAAACATATTGTTTGCAAAATTTACGGAAACAAAATTAAGGAGGAAACGGTTTTGAATTCAAAGCTGAAAAATGATTCTACCGACTATTTATTCAAGGCAATTCTTTCTCTTGAAAACGAGGAAGATTGTTATCGCTTTTTTGAAGATTTATGCACAAGTGCAGAGCTTAAAGCCATGTCACAGCGTCTTGTTGTTGCAAAAATGCTTACCGAAAAAAAGTATATACCGAAATTGTTAAGGAAACAGGTGCGTCAACCGCAACTATCAGCCGAGTTAAAAGAGCGTTGTTCGACAACGATACATACGGCTACACGCTTGTGCTTGACCGAATTAAAAACGGAGAAAAAGAGTAATGCCGAGCTATTTGTCATTTGCCCGATTTTATGACGGACTTATGCAGGACGCCTGCTATGAAAAACGCTGTGACTATATTTTGAGGCTTGCCGAAAGTTTCGGTCATGATATGGGCATAACGCTTGACCTTGCCTGCGGAACGGGAACTCTTACCCGACTTTTGAAAAAGCGGGGAGTGGATGTTTTCGGGATTGATTACAGTATGGAAATGCTCAGCGAGGCAATGCAAAGTGCCTCCGAAGAAGGGCTTGATATCCTGTTTTTAAGGCAGAAGATGCAGAGTATTGACTTGTATGGTACAATAAATACCTGTGTTTGTACTCTCGACAGCATAAATCATCTTACAAAAATTGAAGATGTTGCAAAAACATTTGACCGTGTGGGACTTTTTATGGACGATGACGGTTTGTTTATTTTTGATGTCAACACGGTGTACAAGCATAAAAATGTTCTTGCGGATAATACCTTTGTGTATGAAAACGACAGCGTTTTCTGCGTATGGCAAAACACTCCCGAAGATGATAACAAGGTAAAAATCGACCTTGATTTCTTTGAGGAAGAAAACGGTGTGTATTATCGTTCGTCCGAAAGCTTTTCGGAAAGAGCCTATACAGATGATGAAATCAGAAAAATGCTCACGGATGCAGGTTTTGAAGTAGAGGCTGTTTACGGCGACCTTACCCTTGAAAGCCCGAAAGCGGATGAACAGAGGGCAATTTATGTTGCAAGGATGAAAAAATCACGCAACAAAGAGTTTAATGAATCGAAAGGATAACCGATATGGATAAAATAATTCGTTGTATTACATCTGACGGTGCGATTATGGCGGCTTGCGTTGATGCCTCTGACATAGTTTTTACCGCAAAGAAGATTCACCATCTTTCACGCAGTGCCACAGCCGCACTCGGCAGACTTTTGTGTGCAACCTCAATTATGGGCGATATGCTCAAGCAGAAAGATGCGTCAGTCAACCTCCGTGTAATGGGTGACGGTGAACTCGGTCCCGTTATCGCAGTCGGCGACAGTAGCGGCAATGTAAAGGGTTATGTTGGCAATGCAGACTGCCGACGGAATATTATGAAAACGGCAAAATCAATGTTGCAAAAGCAGTTGGCAGAACAGGTATGCTAAATGTTATGCGTGACTACGGTTCAGGTGATCCGTACATAGGTCAGGTTGAGCTTGTCAGCGGTGAAATTGCCGAGGATATTGCAAACTACTACGCAACAAGCGAACAGATTCCCACAGTTTGTGCCTTGGGTGTGCTGATTGACAAAGAGGACGGCGAGGTTTTGCTTGCAGGCGGATTGCTTATTCAGCTTCTTCCGGGTGCAGACGATACTGTTATTGACAAGCTTGAAAAGAATATTGCAGAGCTTGAACCCGTTACAACTATGCTTGCAAAGGGTATGAGTATTCTTGATATCTGCAAAACAGCCCTCAAAGGCTTTGAGGTTGAAGTGCTTGACGAAAATCCCGTTAAGTATGTTTGCGGTTGCTCAAAAGAAAAGCTTGAAAATTATTTTTGTACCCTCAGCGATGACGATATCCGTTCTATGGTCAATGAACAGGGTGTTGCCGTTGCAACCTGTCACTTCTGCAATAAGAAATATGTCTTTACAAAGGATGACCTTGAAAAGCTGATTGCAGAGAAAAACAGCAAAGAATAAAGATTTTTAAAGGCCTTGTCGCAAATGTTCGTGATGTCACTCGTAAAAATGAAAAAAATTTCAAAAAAGTGTTGACATTTGGAACAAGTTGTAGTATTATAATATCTGTCGCTGAGAGATATTCGAAATTCAACAGAACTTCGATAGAGCGACAAAGGCATGTGGGAGCATAGCTCAGCTGGGAGAGCATCTGCCTTACAAGCAGAGGGTCACAGGTTCGAGCCCTGTTGTTCCCACCACATTTGGCCCGGTAGTTCAGTTGGTTAGAACGCTAGCCTGTCACGCTAGAGGTCGACGGTTCGAACCCGTTCCGGGTCGCCAATTTTTGCCTCTGTAGCTCAGTCGGTAGAGCAGGGGACTGAAAATCCCCGTGTCGGTGGTTCGATTCCGCCCGGAGGCACCAATAAAATGCGGATGTAGCTCATCTGGTAGAGCGCCACCTTGCCAAGGTGGAGGTAGCGGGTTCGAGCCCCGTCATCCGCTCCATTAAATCAGTACAGTTGTTGTACTGGTTTTTTATTTTACAGATTTTTTTGCCAAACAAGGGGCTCGAAGGTGTAGCCTTGCGACCGCCGCCAGTGGCGGAAAGAGGGAGCAAAGCGCTGTCTGAAATAAGGAGCAAAAGGAAATACATTTATGTGCAACGCATTGCGACTGTATTTCAGACGGTAAACCTTAAAATTAAGAGCGTTGATGAGAGTTAGGGTTACGCACCGCAAGCAGTTGGCGAGGTAGAACTTTTTGCAATTTTTCTGTTTGAGCCGTAGGGGCGGATATTATCCGCCCGCAAGTAACTACTGAATTCTTTTGACAGATCCGATTTTATAAATGTCGCAAAACAATTGTTATACTGTAACAGCAAACTGCGCTTTCAAATAATATCGTGTGAAAACACAGGGCGAAACTCTTGTTTACTGTTTGAAATAAGGAGTTTACCATACTTGTATTAATAACTTCAGCGACTATGTTCTGCTTGCTGATAATCACGAAATCGCAATTAGCAAATAAATTTAAAAAACTACAAAAACGGTATTGACAATCGGTTGATTTTATAGTATTATATTACCTGTCGCTGAGATGTAATCGAAATTCGACAGAACTTCGATGAGCGATATAGGCATGTGGAGCATAGCTCAGCTGGGAGAGCATCTGCCTTACAAGCAGAGGGTCACAGGTTCGAGCCCTGTTGTTCCCACCACATTTGGCCCGGTAGTTCAGTTGGTTAGAACGCTAGCCTGTCACGCTAGAGG
>ENA-OQAS01000056-OQAS01000056.1-human-gut-metagenome-genome-assembly--contig:-NODE-56-length-53685-cov-5.705814_pt1 | contig 53685 bp, 80 predicted proteins | sample MGYA00242733_ERZ504523 | MGnify/ENA primary metagenome ERZ504523 (study PRJEB26092, sample SAMD00036239) | human gut metagenome | host: Homo sapiens | study: EMG produced TPA metagenomics assembly of...
AAAAAGCCGGGTAGTCTTGCCTTGCTGCCAAGTCGATCACCGGATTGCAGGGATCAATGGTCTGAATCACTGCCGTGCCGGTAGCGTCTCGCCGACCGCTGCGCCCAACTACCTGGGTGATCAGGTCAAAGGCACGCTCGTGACTCAGGTAATTTTCGTCATACAGCGCATTATCCGCATTCACCACACCCACCAGGGTCACATCGTCAAAATCCAGCCCCTTAGCCACCATCTGGGTACCCACCAAAATATCATATTCGTGGGCCGCAAAGGCGTCAAATAGCTTTTGGTGACTGAATTTACCTGCGGTGGTGTCTGCATCCATACGCAAAATTCGTGCCGCGGGAAACAGCGCTTGCAGTTCATCCTCGATCCGCTGGGTGCCGAACCCGCTGTACCGCACCGCGTGGCTGCCGCATTCCGGGCATGTATTGTCCAGAGGCTTGGAATAGCCGCAATAGTGGCACATCAGCCGGTTGGAATAACTGTGATAAGTCAGCGAAATAGAACAGTTGGGGCAGGTGATCACATGACCGCAGTCGTTGCAGGCAATGAATGTATTGTAACCCCGCCGGTTCATCAAAAGAATGGTCTGCTTGCCCGCGTCCAAATTGGACTGTATCTGCTTTTGCAGGGTGCGGCTTAGAGGTGAACGGTGCCCGGCGTGCAGCTCCCCCTTCATATCCACGGTACACACTTGCGGCAACGCAGCGTTGCCAAATCTGTGCTCCAGGGAACAAAGGGTGTATTTTCCCGCCATGGCAGCCGCATAGCTTTCAATACTGGGGGTGGCAGACGCCATCACAAACAGCGCGCCGCTCTCCCCTGCCGGTAACGGGCAATGTCTCGGGCGTGGTAACGAGGGGTGCGCTCACTCTTGTATGTCAGCTCCTGCTCCTCGTCCATGATGATCAATCCCAGGGTATGCAACGGCGCAAACACGGCGCTGCGGGTGCCCAGCACGATCTTCGCCTCTCCCCGGTCAGCACGGCGGTATTCATCGTTTCGCTCGCCTACGGACAAGCCGCTGTGCAGCACCGCCACCTGGCGGCCGTACCGTTGATGGAACAGCCCCAGCACCTGCGGGTCAATCCGATCTCCGGCACCAGCACAATGGTATCTTTTCCCTGCTGCAACGCTCGGTCGATCAAGCGCATATATACCTGGGTCTTGCCGCTGCCGGTAACGCCGTACAGCAGCGCGCTGCCGCCGTCACCATCCAGCATGGCGGACAGCGTGTTGTACGCCTTTGTCTGTTCAGCAGACAGTTCGATCTCCGCCGCCTTGGGGGCAGCAGGCAGATCCGCGTACGGATTTCTGTACTTCTCTTTTTTGAAAAAGCGCAGCACGCCGCACTTTTCCATATTTTTCAACACCCCATCGCCTACGCCACAAAGGGTTTTGATCTCCTCTACGGTGGCGCTGCCAATGTCCAGCAGAAGGTCGCAACAGACTGCTGCTTTGGCGTTAAGCGAGGCAGTTCTTCGCCGCGACTGACAGTCAATTCCGCCATACGCACCCCTGCCACACCGATCTTACCAAACCCACGGGGCAGCATTTGCAGCAGGCACTCGTAGGTGGTGCAGAAATAGCGGTTTTTCATCCACCGAGCCAGGCGAATTTGGCTCTCGTCCAGCACCGTACCGTAATCGCACACACGGGCAATGTCTTTCAGCGCCGGGTTGATCCCCACAAACACTTGCAACACAATCCCCCGGCGCAGCCGGTTGCCGCTGCCAAAGGGCACCTCTACCGCCACACCCGGATGTACCCGATCCGCCAGTGCAGGGGGCACCGCATAATCGTAGTCACTGTCCAGATTAAAGAAGGTGCGCTCCACAGCCACAGTGGCAATGGTCGGTTCTCTGCTTTGTCGCTCACTTTATTTCTGCTTGAGTTCGTCCGGCTCCTCAATCACATACTTACCGGAATTGATGTCATCAATAGCCAAGGATACGGTCTTGGTGTCCAAATGCTCCTCATTGGCAATAGCCTCGTCCTGAATTTCCCGGGCGCGCTTGGCCGTGCCAACCACCAGGCTGTATCGGCTGTTTACATTCTTGAGCATTTCTTTCAAATCGGGATTAAACATAGTATTCTACCTCCAGTAGCAGTTATTCTGCGTTGCGCTTTGCCAGCTCATCGCAGATGATGTGATTGATTTCGTGCACAGCGGTGTCCAAATCGTCATTGAGCACCTGATATTTGTAGCAGTCCCGGGACTGAAGTTCAACCTTGGCGATCTCCAGCCGGTTGCGGATCACTTCGTCCGTATCGGACATACGCCCCCGCAGGCGCTGCTCCAAAATCTCAAAATTCGGCGGATACAGGAAGATGGACACACAGTCCGGGCAAATACGCATTACATTCTTTGCCCCCTGCACCTCGATGATCAAAAAGCAAACCTTGCCCCTGGCAATGGCCTGCTCCACCCCGGCAATAGGGGTGCCGTAATAGTTACCGGAATACTCGGCATATTCAAAGAAGCCACCGTCCGCGATCATCTTTTCAAAATCCGCACGGGTCTTGAAAATAATTCACGCCGTCCACTTCGCCGGGTCGGGCGCCCGGGTGGTGGCAGAAACGGACTCAACCACATCGTCTCGCAGTGCCTCAATGGCCCGAAAAACCGTGTCCTTGCCGCAACCGCTGGGTGCGGACAAAACAACTAATAAGCCTTTTTTGTTCTCACAATGCATCGCGCACCTCCGCAGAAAATTTTTCAGCAATTTTGTTCAGATCCAAATAAGACAGGATCACATTGTCACTGTCCGTAATAATAACGCTCATGGTCTTGCGGCCATGGGTGGCGTCAATGAGTGTTCCTTTTGCTTTGCCATCTTGTACAATGCGCTTGACCGGGGCAGACTCCGGGCTGACAACGGCGATCACCCGATCCGCATTCACAAGATTGTTAAAGCCGATATTCACCAGCTGCATTATTCGATGTTCTGGATCTGCTCTCTGATTTTTTCTACTTCAGCCTTAATGTCGATCACTTTACCGGCGATGGCTACATCGCTGGCCTTTGACCCGATGGTGTTGGCCTCCCGGTTGATTTCCTGCACCAGGAAGTCCATCTTTCTACCGATGGGCTCCTCTGCCTCCAGGAATTTGCCCAGCTGCGCAATATGGGAGCGCAGGCGCACCGTTTCCTCCGCCACTGCCACTTTGTCTGCAAAGATGGCGGTCTCCTGAAGCAAGCGTCCCTCGTCCAAGGTCACATCGCCCAGCAGCTCGTGCACCCGAGCAGCCAGTTTTTCGTTATATTCCCGCACGGTTTGGGGGGAGCGTTCTTCCACAAACGCCACACAATCCAAAATGGTCTGTGCTCGCCCGGCCACATCGGCCTTCATTTTGGCGCCCTCTACCTCACGCATGGCAACAAACTTATCCAGCGCAGCGGCTGCCACCGTCTGCACATAGGACCAGATTTTGTCCTCGTCCTCCTCTGCCTTGCGCACCACCAATACATCAGGAAAGCGTGCAATAGCGGCAGCGCCCCAGTCCTGCTTCGCACCATAGGTGTCTGCAATCTCCTGCAAAGCGGTGTTGTAAGCACCGGCTAAAGTGTGGTTCACTGCCACCTGGGCGGCCTCTGTATTTAGCGCCTCAATGCCCACAAAGCAATCCACCTTGCCGCGAGACACCCGACTGTTTACAAAGGACTTGAGCTTATCCTCAATAAAGCCGTACTGCCGCGGCACCCGAGAGGAAAACTCAAAATAGCGGTGGTTAACAGACTTCAACTCCACGGTGATGACATAGCCGTCAATCTCCTGCACCGCACGGCCGAACCCGGTCATGGATCGTATCATAATATTACCCCCAAAGAACGGTATTTTGCGCCCACAGCGCCCTGCGTTCTTTTGTTGCAAATATTATAGTCGTTCCCACAGGATAGGTCAACGCTTTGTTCACAGTATATTTACATTGTTCATAATATATTAACATTTGTATTCTTGAAGCGCAAGAATAATCCAAACGGAGCGTTTTTGCGGCATTTACCCCACCCCACGGCAAAAGAAAAAGCAGGAGATTGCTCTCCTGCTTTTTTGATTTAAAAAGACCCGGTGGGATCGTTGGCATAAAAGCCGCCGGTGCCCTTAGCGCCGGAATCGTCGCCTACTTCTTCACCGCCTTGGTCAATACCACCGCCGCCTGTGCTGGAGTCGGTGAATACAGTGAAGATGTTGAACGCTTCTACCTCCATCTCAGGAGTACTATAACGCTTTTTCATGTTAAATTCCTCCTTTGATTAAGCGCCTAAGAAAGCGTTGTTGTTGCAAATGTTACCATAGGCAATGCACTGAACCGTTGTGGTCTTTGTGGCGCCGGTGATAAGCTGGGTCTCATAAGTGTAAGTGAACTTCACATACGCTCTGGTGTAAGTGGCAGTTGCAGCCGCATTGGCATTCTTGTAATTCAGAATAAACTGATTACTGAAGTCAATAGGACTCTTGGCCCTTGCCATCTTAACATTCTTGCCGGCCTGTACGCTGTCTACGGTAAACGCAGCATCGGTAGCCATGGCGGCGTCGCGGGTGTAAAGGGTGCCCATCTCTGTGATTTTCACATCCGCCGGCAGACCGGTGGTTGCCGCACTGTAAGTGCTGAAGGTGGTGGCCGCAGATGCGGACTTCAGTCCAACACTGAATGCGGTGGGGAACTTATGCTCCAGACTGTAACGAATGTTCGCATCGGTATCCAGCCGTACCAGCTGGCCGCCGTCCGTCACATAGTACCCGGCTGCACGGATTACATCACCGCGCTCGTCTGTCTCAGCAGGCAGATGTTTGACTGTGAAGAATTCCTTGTTGGAGCCGTCAATATAGAAGTCATAGGCGGTGCCGTAGGTGGCGATGGCATAAGTGCTGCCTGTCTTCACTGCCAGTGCATACGCATCGGCAGCCTTAGAAACGGAAACACGCACATCGTAGCCCTTTGCATACAACTGCTCACCGTCCAAAGACACAGTGAATACATCTTGACCGTTATACACATAAACCGGGCGCAGGATCACTTGGTTGCCGCCGGCAATCTTGGCCAGCTCAGCCAAAGTGTAAGTGCCGTAGTTGATGTTGTGGGCCTTGTCGCCATCCATCACCTGCCAGCCGGCCAGCTTATAATACGCAGAGCCGGTCAGTGCCACGGCGTTGTCGCCCACCTGCACCTGCTCCAACTGGGATACGGTTACATTGGTATCCTGCAGCAGTGTGCCCTGGTAAACATTGGATCTGTACTGATCCTGAACAGACAGCTGTACCTGATTCTCGGCAGGCGCAGTATCCGTAGTCAAATAAGCGGTTACCAGAATGCTGTCCGCGGCTGCGTTCTCGTTTTGCATACGCAGGGTGTAGGTGGTGCCGTAGTTCAGCACATCCTTCTCCTTGCCGCCGGCCGTTACGGACCACTTGTAAACGGAGCCAATCACGCCCTTCGGTACAGTAAAGGTACCTACGGTGCCGTAGAAATAAGACTGATTCTCAGACACGGTAATGGGCGCGGCGTCGTCTACCACATACTTAAATGTAACAGAGAACTGACGGCGCAGCGTGTCAGAATTGTTGGCTACGTTCAGCGCAGTAACCAAAGCGCTTGTGGTGCTGTCCAGTACCTTTTGGCCGGGCTGCTCGGTATCGGCAGCGGGCTGGCCGATGTTGCGGTAGCAACTGCCGTTGTACTCTACATACGCCCGGTCATTATTGGTACCGTCCGTATTGTAAGCACCGGCTGCGGACTGAGAGCCTGGTAGGCCTGTGCCTTAAACACATTTTTCACCTGACCGTCCGTATAGTCGGCCTGCGCCAGATATTCGTCCGTAAAGGCGTTCTTATCCTGGGTGCCCAGTACCACCACGAATGCGTCATACGCGGTGTAATCCGCCGGGACTTCAATGCCCTTAATGGCTGCGTCCAAAGCGTCTTTCTTGGTGTTGATGTCCGTCTGATAGTCGGACAGCTCTGTGGTGGTGCCTGTACAGTCACCGTGCCTTGCAGCAGGGTTTCCACTTGTACCTGGCCTGTCTTAAACATAGGCTGATCGGTTTTTTCAGACTTGGTGTAGGTGGCGTTTGCGTTGGCGTCCTTATTATCGGACAGCTTCATAGCCGCCGTGGCTGCGTCATCAAAGGTCAACCAAGTAGACAGGGTGTAGTTCTGCTGGCGTACCGTCTCGTTATTCTCGTTGATCACATTTTTGGTCAAACCGTTATTGGAGATCTGTACGCGATCGGAGCCGCCGTACAACTGATTAAGCTGCGAATAATCCGCACGCTTCATCAGCTTGGCATAAGCCAGCACCAAATCGTCATGCAGCTTGGAGGCCGTCATTGCCTGGTTATCCGCATACGGGTTATTCTTATCGGTACGGTTTGCCGTTGCCACCGGGCTCAAGTCCGTATAGTGCTGCTTGGCAGCATCAAAGGCCTTGATAAACGCATCGGCACTGGAATCCGTATATGCACCGGTGCTGCTGTCGCCGTCCGTTACATCGTCATAGGCGTCCAGATAGGTTTTGCCGATGGCAGTGGAGGCGTCCATATCCGCGTCCAGTTTAGTATAGCCCTGCTCATCCAAGCCCTTAGAATCGTTAATGGCATTGCTACCGCAGTGTCAAAGTCCTGAACCAGATCGTTGCGCTTCGCCACAAATTGATCATAAAACGCACCGCCGTCGGTGGCGTTCAGATCTGTCGCCGGGTTCCAAGAGGTGGCAGCGTCCATACCGGACAGGATTTTCATTGCCGTATCCGCAGAGAACCGGGTGATGCTCTGAATCAGCTGGTACATGGTGGCACCCTTAAATTTCTCCGTTGCCTGTACCTTCTCCGTTGCCTTATCCAACAGCGTGGACGGGCTGGCAGAGTTTACATCTACGACATAAATCTTAGTGGCATCATTGATAATGCCTTTGCAGTTATTCGCTGCTTCGTCGTAATTATCCTTTTTCCCGTTGGTGTCACCATAAATACCCCACGGTACGGTATAGACACCCTCCGGTGAAGTCTTGCCGGTTTTCGCCATACAGCATCGGGCATAAACTGCAATACATTATACCAAAGATGTGTAGAGCGATTGGACATACCAAATTCACCGGTGGTATGGTTCCAGTGGTTCTCTCTTTCACCGGCAATATTGTCACTGTCACTAGTGCCAATGTATTTGCCAAACTCCCAGTTTGTGGTGGAATAGCCTCTCCACATTTGATCCGTGGTCAACAAATTCTCATTGGTTGCGTCAGCTTGCAGATTCGGCTTTCCGCTACTTTGGGGATAATCGGAAATTAAGCGGAAATAGGGGTTTGCATTCCCCGATGTCGTTGATTCCGCAGGGAACAAACCGTTCAAGGCGTTTGAATTCCACCCACTATCACGAATTTGAGACATCACAACAGGCATGCACATAATGTTGGTGGTGTCATTCTGCGAACCGTTATACAGAAATACAGCGGAATTATAGTAAATCTCGTACCGGTTGTTCACAAACGTCTTCACATCGTTAGAAGCATTTGCACTACTGGTGAGACCGGCAAACAACAGATTTTGAGAATATTTGGCGTTTACCGTTTCGTAACTATCGCCTGCGCCGTTACCGGTAGCACCTGGGCACCTACGGTGCTGAATTCCGCCTTGTAGGGGGTCATTTTTTGAATAGCTGCATACAAATCCGAATTCAGCTTAGCCACATATTCCAAATCCGGCACTGTCTTGCCCAGCTTCACCGCGTCTAAATAACGGGACGCCTTGTCATACAGTTCATAGGCAGGAGCCATATTGGTGAGGATATTGGTAGCGGAGAAGTCTTTATTGTAGACTTAAACAGATCCATGTTCTCACGGATCAGCGCCTCCGCGTACGCGCTGGTGTCCTTAATAAACAGGTCATACGCGTTGATGGAGCCACGGTAAATGTTCACATCGGTGAGCTTACCGGTGCGCCCTCGCCGTACACCACCTGGCCGCCGGTACCGCCGGCCGTGCCGTGGATCAGGCTCTGCAAGGTTAAGCCGTTATCCGCATACGTCTTGCACTGGGATTCGCGAGCCTTGTAGGCGTCATACATAGACACCTGCTTGCCGTCTATATACACATAAATACGGTCATAACTAATGTACGGTACCACCTGCAAGGTACATGACTCCACTTATCCGTAGGCAAAGTGAAGGTAGAATCAGACTTAAAGGACGAATCTCCGCTCTTGTACTCAATGGTGCCGTCCTCATTGACGCGGAAGTAGTTATCACTTACGCCGCCCATACGGAATACAGCGCCGTTATCAATGGTATCGCCCGGATTATAGAGCATGGTATAGGTATAACCGGCAGCCGTGTCTGTCAGATCCTTCACCGGATCCACCTGGGTGGCCACGCCTGACTTATTCAAAGGCAGGTAGGTGCCGTACACGGAGTCCGTCTCCGTCGCATAGCCGGCAGCAGTACACGGATCCTTATAGATCACCTGTGTGGTATTGGCGTCATAGTTGGTCTGCGTTGCCTTCAGCTGATCGGCCTTTGCATTCTCCACATCGCCTAAAGACAGTGCCTGGTCATAAATACAGAAGTCGCTGATGTAACCATCCAGCAGGTAATATGTGCCGCCGATGATGGTGGACCAATAGGGGTTCACGCCAAAGGTCAGCTTAGAGGGATTGGCACCGGCGTTCTGGAATACGGCTTTGAACCAGTCGTTGTCCAGTACGGAACCGAAGTTCTCGCCGGTTGTGGAAGAAGAAACCAGCTTGCCGTCAACAAATACGGTAAAGCAACTCTTGGAGATGGAGAACACATAGGAGTGCCACTGGTTCTTTGCCAAGCTGCCGCTGGTTTTGGCCTCCGTGCCCTTCTTCATACCGATGGAGCGGTTGTCTGCCTGGTAGGACAGCAAGTTGAAGTTCTTCGGGTTGCCCGGATTGTTTACACCAATGGAAAGATAGTTCCACTTGGGCGAATCAATAAAGTCAAAGATATGGGTATTATCAACGGTAGTGTCCGTCATATAGGAGTCAAAGGAGATGGTAATACCGCGGTTGATATTGGTGTCGGAGAACATACCGTCCACATTCATCCAAGCGGTAGAAACGCCCTTTACCTCTTTATCAATGGTTTCATCTGCGGCAGAACCGGCATTCTTCTTACTGTTATCAAAGTGCGCCGCCAGTCGACCGTCCTGCACCACCATATCAACACTGCTCACATTACCGCTGTGCTTGGTGGAGCCGTTGTACGCACCAATGTGGTTGCCGTTGCCGGACACATCCTCCCGCGCATTGTTAGAGGTAAGTACCGGGCAATCAAGTGCTGTTGGCGGTATCGCCGGGCTTCACAGCAGTCTGCGTAGAGGTCGCTTTACCGACGCCTGGGACAGGTTGTAATACTCCATATCGGAAATAGGAATAATGCAGCCGTGGCTGGGGTTCAGGTGATTGATGGAGCAGTTATCCGCAGAAATCTTTGAATAGCTTTCAAAATCGGAAGTATAGGAGAAACCGAAGCCACCGTTAGAGAAATAATCTACCAGCACGCCGTAGCTACTTGTGCCGGAGATGGGGAACACCTGCGGGCCTTCTGCTTGCGTGTTGGTGACGGACTCAAAGATCTTCGCATTGGCAGCATCATATTCGCCGTCGGAATTAGAGGGGCTCTTACCGGTCTTAAAGGTGTACCAAACTTTCTTGGCACCGGTACCGGAGGAAGCCTCTTTCTTATACATCATTACATAGCCGTTTTTGTACGGAGTAATATCGGCGTCGATCACACCGTAGCCCGGGTCAAAGAGCAGCTGTTTCTCGTCGAAGTTCCTAAAATCAGATGTATAGGAATACCAAATCTTAGAGCTTTCGTTGGCTGCAGAATCCGCCTCGTTGGAAGAGAAGTAAACCATATACTTCTCTGCAACCGGATCCCAAATGGCCTCCGGTGCCCAGCACATGTTGGTAATGGTCTTGGAACCGCCGCCCTTGTCCGTAGCAAACTGGGGATTGGCCAGTTCGTCCCAGGTGATCAGGTCGTTGGACCCCCAGGTGTGCAGACTGGTATTATTATAGTTGTTGGTGGTGTTGGCATCCGTTGCCACCATATAATACTTGTATTCTGCACCATCCTGCGCCTTCATAATATAAGGATCGCGAGAGTGGCCGGTGCCCTGAGAAGCACTTGCCACAGGCACGCCGCCGTTCAAGGACTCGTAATTATAGCCATCCTTAGATACAGCGTAAAAAATGTTCTCACCGTTGGTGGACTTGGCGTCATTTCTAAAATACGCAAACAAGTACGCACGCTGGTGCTCTTGGGCAAATTGCTGCTCTCATCTGCGGCAGAAGCGGACAGACCTGCAAAAGGCAGGCTGGTGGCCAGCATCAGCACAGACAGGAACAAAGACAACAGCCGTTTGGATACTTTTTTTCCCATAGAATATACCTCCATAAATCTCTTTCTTTACCAAGCGGGATAAAAAGCGCGCACTGTTTACTGACGACACAGCACAGGCGCCAAATCCTGCCGGCAGCGTATGGGTATACTTACCCACACTCATTTACAGAGTAATTATACTACGCTTGAGAATTCCTTGTCAATAGAAATTGTAAATTATTTGTTAACTAATTGGATTTTTATGGAAACGCGACAATTATTAGGGCACTGTCTGTTAATTATGCACAAATATCAACCATTTTCTGCAAGTGCAAATCGACAATAATACCATACACAAATAGCGTATAGGCAGCCAAAAAAGCAGCAGGGACTCCCCTGCTGCACAAAATTCTATTCTTTTGTATACGCGGACAGCACCGTCTCCGCCCGGGCGCGCACGCTGTCGATCAGGCTCTGCGGCTCCAGCACCTGCACGCGACCGCCGTACTGCATCAGCCAACTGACCATGCCCTCACTGACCGCCGCCGAAATGGTGGTCTCAAAGTGATCGCCGTCCACTGCGTGAATCGGAATGGCCGTGCCGAAGCGGTCCACCATTTCCTCCAGGGTATCCAGCTTGCAAAGCAAGCGCACCGTTGCGGTCTCGCCGGAGAACATATTGAACATTTTGGCGGCATAGTCCGCCGTATCAAACCGGCCCTTATACGCGCTGACCTCCTCCACCGGTCGTGCCTTTTGGCTCAGTGGTGTAATACGGCGCATACGATCCAGGCGCAGGTTCATCAAATTGTCATATTTTTCGTTATTACAAACCAAATAGTAGTGATCGTCCTTCCAGATCAGCGCATAGGGCGACACAGTAAAGATCTTCTCCCGAAAGGTCTTTTTATTCTTGGGATCCACGGCCCGGCGCTTATAGGCGAACTTGACCTTACAGCCGTCACGGATGGCCTGGTGCAAATTATCTATAATGTAATAGATCTCTTCATTCGAACATTTGTTCTCGCTCTGGCAATACACCTGGCGCACCAAGCTTTCCGCCTGTCCGGCGGAGAGCAGACTCTCCAGCTTCTGCACCAGCTTCTCCGTCTTCTTCGGCGTAATGAAACCGGCGGACTGCACCGCGTCCATCAACATACGCACCTCTGCAAGCTCAAAAGTACGACCGGCCATGTAAAAGCCCCGGCGGGGATAGTCTGTGCGGCACACATCAAAGCCCACCTCCTGGAGCGCTTTAATATCCGCATAAATGGATTTACGCTCGCACTGAATACCGTAGTCAGTCTGTAATCGCTCAATCAAATCCGTAGCAGACAGCGGATTTTCCTCATCGCTGTACTGCTGAAGCATCTGTAAGATGCGCAGTGTTTTTAACTTTGATGTTTGCAAGTAAATCTCCCCCTATTGTATGGGCATTGTACCACAAAATGGACAGTAATGCAAGCGCTACGGCAAACTTGATACAATTCGGCGAAACACCGGGCAGCAATCGGCAGCGCCGGAGATGCCGTTTTCACGCATCACCACAATGGCATAGCGGGGATGATCAAAGGGATACACCCCTGCAAAATAGGTATTGAGCACTTCCCTGCCCTGCACATAACGGCCGGACTGGGCGGTGGCGGTTTTACCGGCGCATCGACCCTGATAATCGGCGCCGCTGCCGGTACCCTCTGCCACCACCGTGCGCATATAGGCAAGCAGCGTCTTTGCATGCCTTGGCTGCATCACGCGGCATGGTTTTTCAACCGCCTTTCCGGTCAAATCCGGCGAACGATACACGCCGCCAGCGGCAATGGCCGCAACGCAACGGGCAAAGTGCAGCGGTGTGTCCGTCAGCTTCCCCTGCCCAAAGCCCAGCAGTGCCAGCTGGCCGGGAGACGCCAGCACCGACAGAGACGGCAGCCGCCCGGCAGCGCTTTGAAAATCTTTATACAGCACAACCGGCGCACCAAATCCAAAATCTATCCCCATTTGGTACAGTCGCCCGGCGCCTAACTTCTGCGCCAGCTGCACAAAGTAGCAGTTGCAGGAATGGGCCAGCGCCTGCTCCATAGTCTGCCGACCATGCACCCGACCGTTTTGGCACCGATAGACTGTATCGCCCACTTTAATTTTACCTTTACAGGTATAGACCGGCTGCAAGTCTGCTTCCAACGCCGCAGCGGCAACAATCAGCTTAAAAACGGAGCCAACCGCGTAAGCGGACAATGCTCGGTTATAGTAGTCCGCAGGTGCGCTATACACGGCGCGCACCTCTCCGTTCGGTACATCCAGCACCACCACAGCGCCGGTTTTGATCGACTCGGCCGCCTGCTCCACCGTCTTTTGAAGTTCCAGATCCAGCGTGGTTCGCATGGTGGCAGGGGCGCCGGTACGATCTGTTTGTTCCGTCATGGCATTGCCGGAGAGCACCCGCCCCATGCGTCGGTGGCAAAGTTCAATTTTTTCTCCGTGGCAACGGCTGTATATTGACCCAGTCCGCCGCTGGCACGGTCCAGCAGCTGGCGGGCGTGGAGGGTGGTGCTGTCCCGCACCGTGCGCTCCATGATTACAATGTGGTTTGTATTCGCCTTAGCGGCTACCGGTTCCAGCACCGGATAGCCTTTTTGCAGTTCCTTTGCAATGCGCTGCACATCTCCGGGCGCAAACAGGCGCGGCAGCTCCCGCAGGCATGCCTGCGTAGGGCGGATCACAGCCACCCACTCTTTGCAGGTGCCGCCCATGGATCGTCCCTGTCGGTCTGTGATTTCCGTATCGTTCTGTTCAAAGAGCAGGGTGTAGCTATTATAACTCTGACCTACGGCAAAATCGCCGCTGCGCGCCACATACAGCACCCGCCCGCAAACGACGGTAAATAGCAAGCACATAACCAGTGAAAATGCGTGAAGCCGTCTGCCCATAAAATACACCCCCGGTGTAGTATGTACATCAGGGGTGCAAAAAATGCGTATTCTGTTTAGTCCTCGTCCCGCTTGCGGCGCAAAATAGCATCCGGGGATACCGGGCGATCCACGGCAAAGGAATACACCTCCGTTGCCTTATTGGCTGCCTCCGTACGCGTGCCGTCTGCCTCTCGCACCAGGTCTCGAACGGTCAAGGTATAGGTTTTTGCCCCGGTTCCAGCACCTCCAGGATATCGCCCTCAAAGAAGCGATTGCGCTGGTCCACGATCAACCGGTTCCCCTGCTGATCTCGGTACAGGGCGCACACATCCCAGTTGCGCACATAGCCGCCGGTGTTCAGCTCCTGCCCATTCTGCAGCGGACCGAAGTTAAAGCCGGTGGTATAAATGCGATGGCTCATTTTTTCCATCTCCGCCAGCACCCAGTCCGGCACACGGAAGTCCGGGGACGGGTGGGCAAAATAAGCGTCCAGCGCCTGACGATAAGCGTGGGTCACAACGGCGGTATAATAGGCACTTTTGGCGCGACCCTCGATCTTAAACGAGTCCACCCCTGCAGCCACCAGCTCCGGGATATGTTCGATCATACACAAATCCTTGGAATTGAAAATATACGTGCCGTTCTCCTCTTGATTGATGGGGAAATACTGACCCGGGCGGGTCTCCTCCATCAGGTGGTACTTCCAACGGCAGGGCTGGGCACAGTCACCACGGTTGGCGTCTCGTCCCACCATATAATCCGAGAGAATGCACCGACCGCTAAAGCTCATACACATGGCACCGTGAACAAAGGCCTCAATCTCCAGTTCCGGAGGCGTATGATCCCGGATCATCTTGATCTCGTCCAGTGAAAGCTCTCTTGCGGTGACGATCCGCTTGGCGCCCATTTGGTAAAAGGCATTGGCCGCCGCATAATTGACGATCCCCGCCTGGGTGGAAATATGCACTTCCACCTCCGGTGCCGCCTGCTTGGCAATAGCAAGCACGCCCATATCCGCAATGATAAAGGCGTCTACCCCTGCTGCCCGGGCACTGCGGAGAAAGTCCGGCAGCGCATCCAGCTCATAGCTGCGGGGCAAGGTGTTGCAGGTCAAATACAGCTTTTTCCCGGCAGCGTGCACCAGCTTGCAAGCCGCTTGCAGCTGTGCCGGGTCAAAATTGGATGGGTTGGAGCGCATACCGAATTGGGTTCCGCCCACATACACCGCATCTGCACCGAACTTGACTGCCAATTCCAGCCGTTCCATATCCCCTGCCGGGGACAGCAATTCCACCCGCTTCATCATGCAGCCAGATAGGGGGCGTAGGTCTGTATCTTCTGCTTAAACTCGGCATAAGTCTTAGCGGTGTACAGGTTGCCCTTGGTGTCGTGGAAGAAGTAATAATAACCGGTATCCGACGGATGGAGCGCCGCCTGAATGGCCGCTTTACCCGGGTTGCAAATAGGACCGGCAGGCAGCCCCACCACCGTAGAGGTGGTCTGCGTGTTGTAATACTCCAGATAATAGTCCGCCGTGTGGGCACTGGTTGAGGACAAATTCGGCTTTACAAAGTTGGTAATATAGTCTGAGGTGGACTGACAGCCCAGGGACGGGAAGTTGGTTTTATCGCTCAGGCGATTATGAATGACGGAGGAGATGGTTTTCATCTGCTTCTCACTGCCGGCTTCCTTTTGAATAATGGAGGCAATGGTCATTACCTCATACATGGAATAGCCCAGCTTTTTGGCCTGGCGCGATCTTTCTCGGAGATCTTGCTGTCGCCGTTAGACAGGAATTTCTTCACCACGCTGGAGGCGTTCTCACCCACAAAAACTCATAGGTATCCGGGAACATAAAGCCCTCCAGACGGTAAGGCACATGCTCATTGGCCTTTAAGTCCGCCACCATAGAATAGGTAAATTCTGTGGAGTCGATCACGGACAGCAGCGCCGTTTTGTCACACACATCGTTCTCTGTCAGTTTATTGACGATCTCCGGTACGGTCATACCCTCAGGAAAGATCAGGGTCACCGTCTCCGAAGTGGCAGAGGAACCCTGCAAGGTCTGGAGCATACCCTCCAGACCCATTTTCCGTTTAAGTAATACACTCCTGCCGGGTACGGTCCGCCGATGGGATCGTTAAGCACCTTATCGTGCAGGGTAGCAAAAAACTTGCAAAAGCCTTGCACTTGATCAGTCCCTGGTCCGCCAGCAGGTCAATGGCATCCGAAGCGGTCTTGACCTCCTCCTGCATAGACACAGTGACGGTGGACTTGGTCTTGGTGATCGCCAAAATGTCATTCATACAGAACACGGCGTACACAGACAGTGCCATGGACACCGCAATCACCACAATAAAGAACACATAAGTAGACTTTACGCCGTTGCCTTTTTTCGCCGGTTTGCGTTTGGTACCCACCGGCGTGGTGCGGGGGGTGCGCTCCTGCACACCGTTAGAGAAATAGTAGTCCCCTTTACCGCTGAGCTCCGAGGGATTAATACCATTCTCTCGCTGATTCAAATCTCTGTTTTCATTCATACGCTGCTCCTTGCTCCACGGCGAACACCCGGTCCTCCGTAGCAATCTGCTGCACCGGCAGGTCATAGTCCCCCACCGGCAGGCAGTCCTGCAAAAAATCATTATAGCAAAGTCCCAAGGTCACCCCACGGAATTTTGCCAAAAACCGGTCATAGTACCCCTTACCGTAGCCCAGCCGATACCCTTTGCCATCAAAGCAAAGACCCGGCACCAAGCACAGAGCCTGACCGTCTAAATCCATATTGTATTGGGGCGCGGCTAAAGACGGCTCCCGTACACCGAAGCTGCCGCTTTCCAGATCTTCCAGCGCCTGCACTCGGTAAAAGGCCATTTGCCCGGCATCGTCCAGACAGCGAGGCAAATAAAGCGTCTTGCCCTCTGCCAGCGCACGGCGAAGGAGGCCGTCCGTCTGTATCTCCTCCGGCAAGGCGGCATAGCCTAAAAGCACCCTTGCCTGCCCATAGGCGCTGCTGTCCAGCACTCGGAGGGCAATGGCGGCGTCCGCCGCGGCTCTGTTTATCTTATCCCGTCGCCGCTGCCGAAATGCGCGGCGCAGGTCACCCTTTACGGACATTGAATGGTCTTGCGCACGTTGGCTGCCATTTCACGACCCTCCAACTGGCACACAATCTCCAGCCCAAAGTCCACAGCCACACCGGCGCCCTTTGCGGTGATAAAGTCGCCGTCGCACACCACATGCTTTTTAGAAATGGTGGCGCCGGTCAGTTCCTCCTCAAAGCCGGGAAAACAAATGGCTTCCTTCTCATTTAGCAGACCCTTGTGTCCCAAAATAGACGGTGCGGCGCAAATGGCACAGATCAGCGTGTTGCGCTCTGCAGCCTTGTCAATGGCGTCCTGCACCACCGGGCTTTTTTCCAAATTCTTCGTACCGGGCATACCGCCGGGCAGCACAATGGCATCAACATTCTTGAAGCGAAAAGCCTTGTCGCTAATGTCACAGGTAACGCTGACCCCGCAGGACGCAGTGATTACACTGCCGCCGATGCCGACGGTCATCACGCCGATCTTGGCCCGGCGCAGCATATCCACCGGCGCCAACGCTCGATCAGTTCAAATCCGTCCGCTAAAAAGACATAAACCATAGTTATGTAACCTCCGTTAATCCATATACAGGCCAAAGTAGCCCGGGGGCAACGCCCGGCGGCTCCACAGCATACCCACCGGCTCGGCAGTCAGCACATTGCCACTCTTTTGGATATATTCGCAAATCCGACCGTCCCGCACCGCGGCGATCCCATCGTCTTTACAATAGAAGCTGCCATCCAGCAGCACATTTTCCCGATACAGATAGTCGCTATCTACCAGTTCCACCGCAGGCGTTCGGCGTCCAGCACGGCGGCGGTCAAAATACACCGGTGCCCCCACCGTTTGCCAGCTGTCATCCAACTGTGCCGGCATGGCGGTACCAAACAGCAGGGACTGAAAACCGAATTGGCATACACATCGAAAAGATACGCCTCTGCCGGCACCAAACATAGAAAATCATAATCCAATGCCTGGGAATAGTCAATACATTTTTGCATAAAGCCCTGTTTTCTATAATCCGGGTGGGTGGCTACCGCATACACATAAGCCCCCTGCTGTCCGTTATAGGTACAGTCCAGCAAAAACAGCATAGACACCAGCCGCTCCCCCACAAAGGCACCTACGCAGCGTTTGTGGCGGCAGTTGTCCAAAAAGAAGCGGATATAGTCTTCATCGTCCCCAAACACCCGGTGCCAAAGAGCAACGATCTGTGTGGCATCTTCCGTAAATTCAATTTTCATCAACATTGGTGGCCACGCACTTCTCTAAGAAGATCTCCGGGTGATAGGACTGCTTGGCCTTGCGCAAGCCCTCCAATCCTAAATCTTCTTCCCGATTCACATAGGTATAGCCACTTAGGCACTGCCGCGTGAATACCTGATTGATGATGGGGAACGCCCCGCGCATATCTGCCGGTGCCTTTTCAAAATGGGTCACAAAGCAGTCCTTACTGTGGGGCTCACCCATGGTGTAGGCGATCACCTTGCCGTCCACCCGGATCAGTCCGCCTACAAAGCCCAGCGCCTTGTAATTGTCAAAGGCGGAGAGCACCGCTTCAAACTCCAGGGAAAACTCGGCGTCCTCTTCTTGTTCTGTTTGGTCTTTCTCGTCAATCCAACTGGTATGCAGGGCAATGCACTCCCCCACATTCTCCGGGGTGAGCACTTCAAACTGCCAGTCCGGGTACGCCTTCATAAAGTAGGTAATGTGCCCCCGCTTGCCGTGATACTTCTTGCCGGACAAATTGGCCATTTTCTCTACACTGTAAATATAATCGTTATAATCGTCGGAATATGTGTAGTTGAATTTCCCGGGAAATCTGCCTCCAGCAGTTCTTTATAGCTGGCGGTCACACCCAGCAGGCGTAAAGTGACGCCATTTTCTGCCGCATCCTGCTGTAACACCCGCACCGCATCGGCAAAATCGCCGGTGCCCACCGGGGGCGAATACGCAATATCTGCCCCTCTGCCGTAACGGATCAGCAAAAAGTCCTTGTAATGGCAAATGCGGGTCACATACGCCGTGCGCCAAACGAAAATGTTGCCAAATGTATACTCGCAGTTCATACTGTGGGCGTGGGACAGGCATTGATCCACCCAGGGCTTGTCCGTAATTTTCGGTTCCTTGAAATCAAGCATAAATGCGTTAATCTCCTTTGTTCTCGTTGCGTTGCAGCTTGTGCTTTTCACCGTTCGGCTCCACCACATAGGTGTTATCCAGTTGGCTGACCAAACTACGCTTAAACGAGTCAATGTAGCGACGGCGCAAAGCGCCCTGTTCTTCCTTTTCCGCCGGGGTCAGACCCTCCGCGTTTTGGCCTTACGGGCCAGCGCGTTAATGCGCGCGATTTCTTCCGGTTTCATCAGTCCAAAAAGTCCTTTAATTTCTTACTTCTGCTGGGGTGGCGCAGCTTGCGCAGTGCCTTGGCCTCAATCTGGCGAATACGCTCACGGGTCACATTAAATTCCTTACCCACTTCCTCCAAGGTCTTGGGGTTTCCGTCCTCCAAGCCAAAGCGCAGACTCAGCACCTTTTCTTCTCTGGGGGTCAGGGTCTTAAGCACATCGGCCAGTTGTTCCTTAAGCAGGCTCATAGAGGCAGCGTCTGCCGGGGCCAGCGCGTCATCGTCCGGGATAAAGTCGCCTAAATGGCTATCCTCCTCTTCGCCGATGGGGGTCTCCAAAGATACCGGCTCCTGGGCCACACGCATAATCTCACGCACCTTATCTACCGGCATCTCCAAATACTCGGAAATCTCGTCCGCCGTAGCTCACGGCCGTTTTGGTGCAGCAGTTGGCTGTTGGCTTTCTTTACCTTATTGATGGTCTCCACCATGTGCACGGGAATACGATGGTACGGGCCTGGTCCGCAATCGCGCGGGTAATCGCCTGGCGGATCCACCAGGTAGCATAGGTGGAGAACTTGAAGCCCTTGGTGTAGTCAAACTTGTCCACTGCTTTGATTAAGCCCAGGTTGCCCTCCTGGATCAGATCCAAAAACTGCATACCGCGACCCACATAGCGTTTGGCAATGCTCACCACCAAGCGCAGATTGGCCTCTGCCAGTCGCTTCTTGGCCTTTTCGTCATTATCCGCAATGCGGATTGCCAGTTCAATCTCCTCCTCCGGGGTTAGCAGCGGCACCCGGCCGATCTCTTTCAAATACACCTTGACCGGATCGTCCATGGCCGCGTTATCGTTAATGGCTACCGTCTCCGCAGCATCCGTCTCCTTGGGCAGATCCACTTCCAGCGGAATACCGTCCAGCGCCTCGGCAGAAAAGTCGTCTACAATGCTGATGTTGGCCGAGTCAATCATCTCGTTCAGTTTTTCCAGCTCGTCCACATCCAGGTCAAGCTCCACAATTACATTGTCGATCTCTTGGGCGGACAGGTGGCCGGACTGCTTGCCCCGCTCCACCAGCTTCTTAAAGGCAGCGTTTTTCTTTTCTTCGCTCACCTGCTGCTGGGCAGGCAAATGCAATTCGTTGTTGCTCATAGTCTGAATCCTCATTTCATCGTATTTCTATATGTAAACCCATGGTTTATGAATGATGGCGAAACAGGTCGCGAAAGGCCTGGTCGTCCAGTCCTGCCGCGCTCTCCTGCTTTTTTTGCTGCTCAGCACGAATGGTTTGCAGGCAGTCGGAAAATTCCTGCTTGGCGTCCGCCGACTCACCGCCACGGGCAATAATACCGGACAGGCGACCCATCTCGTCGTCCGTCAACCGGTCCCGCAGATCCATCAGCTCCGTACCGTCACCATTCTCCAGCCGTTGCAAGATCAGCGTAAACACCCGTTGGGCAAAGCCGGGGGTCAGCCACTGAGGGTCAAAGTCCTTGCACAGGCGGCTGCAATCCGGATAGCGCAGCAGCAAACTGATCAACCGATCCTCCGCCCGCAGCTTACGCAGGGAGGCGTCTGTGGCCATCGTTTCCCGAGCGGTCTTTCGCATATTCTCCTGCACAATACGTTTGAATTCCCGTTTTTCTCTTCTGTTCCCTTGACGGCAACCAGGTCTTGCAGCTGCACTTTCATATTCTGCCGCTCCACACCCAGTTCCTCCGACAGGCGGGATACATACAAATCCTGCTCCACCGGCGGCAAAGTTGCCAGGATTTGCAGTGCGCCGCCGATAAAGTCGATCTTGCCCTGGGTAGTGGCCAAATTGTATTGACGGCGCAGTGCCAGCAGGCGAAACTCTGTTTCGTTAGACGCGCCCTCCAGCATACCCTTAAACTTGTCCCGACCGTAGGTACGAATAATTTCGTCCGGATCCTTGCCGCCCACCAGTGCGGGAATGCGCACTTTCACATCTGTTTGGTCAAACAGGGTCATGGCCTTTTGCAGTGCCTTTTGCCCCGCCTCGTCTGCATCGTAGGTTAGGATCACTTCCTTGGCGTAGCGGCTGATCAGCCGCACCTGCTCCGTAGTCAGCGCCGTACCGCAACCGGCCACCGCATTGGTAAACCCGGCCTGGTGCATGGCAATCACATCCATATAACCCTCGCACAAAATCAGCGCATCCTCTTTGCTGTCTTTGGCAAAGTTCAGGGCAAACAGCTCGTTGGTCTTTTTGTACACCAGCGTGTCGCCGGTGTTGATATACTTGGGCTTGCTGTCATCCAGCACGCGGCCGCCAAAGGCGATCACATTGCCCCGCACATCAATAATGGGGGTCATGACCGGTTGCGGAAGTTGTCATAATACCCTTTTTGCCCTTTTCGGGCCAGCCCGGCGTCCACCAGTTCTGCCGTTGGTAGCCCTTGGCGCGCATATGCTTGAGCAATGCGTCCCACTGATTGGGGGCAAAGCCCAAACCAAAATGATTGATCGTGGCGGCACTTAGTGCACGACCGATATAATAATCATAGCCCACCTTGCTCCGGGGACAGGCAGCACGCTATGGTAAAAGCGAGCGGCCTCTCGGTTCATCTCCAAGATCCGGCGACGCCGTTTGGACAGGGAGTCGTCAAAGCCCTCCTGGGGCATTTGCAGCCCTGCCCGCTGGGCCAGGGTCTTAACCGCGTCCAAATAGTCTAAATTCTCAATCTTTTTTAAGAAGGTGATGGCGTCCCCACCGGCACCGCAGCCAAAGCAGTAGAAGGACTGCGTGGCCGGGTACACGGTAAAGGACGGCGTTTTCTCATTATGAAAGGGGCACAAGCCCACCAGAGTGGCGCCACGCCGCTTTAAGGTCACATAAGTGGAGATCACATCTTCTATATCCGTTTTCATTTTTAATTCCTGCAAAAAACTATCGCTCAAAGCCACGATCTCTCACCTCTTTCTGTCTATACTATAATGGCCCTTACTCATGCCAAAACATGGGCACAAACAGGTGGTTAAACACTTTCAGTGCATAAGTATCGCTCATACCGGCTATGTAGTCGCACACGGCACGCTCGTCGCCGTCCTCACCGGCAATGCGCACATATTCCTCCGGCATTTCCTCCACATGGTCAATGTAGTAGCCATAAATTTTCGTTAGCATATCCACGGCTTTACGCTCCTCGCCCTTGCACACCGGGTTAGTATATACGGCGGTAAACATAAAGTCATGCAGATCGCAAAACAGCTCGTAAGTGTCCGAGCTCATACGAATCTTGTCCGTACTGTTCTCGATCACATCGAGCACCATGTGGTTGATGCGCTGGGATTTGGTCATGCCCAATGCCATACGCAATTCCAGCGGAATATCCTCCTCCGCCATAACACCGGCACGGCAGGCGTCGTCAATATCATGATTGATGTAGGCGATTTTATCCGCAATGCGAATGATCTGCCCCTCCAAAGTGTAGGCCTCCTCTCCCTTGGTGTGGCAGAGAATGCCGTTTTTCACTTCATCGGTCAGGTTCAGCCCAGCGCCGTTTTTCTCGATCTTCTCCACCGTGCGCACGCTCTGGGCATAGTGGGTGAAACCGCAGGAGCACAAGCTGTTCAGCGCCCGCTCCCCGGCGTGACCAAAGGGGGTGTGCCCCAGATCGTGCCCCAGGGCAATGGCCTCGGTGAGATCCTCATTCAGCTGCAACGCCCGGGCAATGGTGCGGGCGATTTGCGCCACCTCTAAGGTGTGGGTCAGGCGGGTGCGATAGTGGTCGCCGCTGGGTGCCAGAAACACCTGGTCTTGTGCTTGAGCCGCCGAAAGGAACGGCAATGAATGATCCGGTCCCGGTCACGCTGAAAACAGGTGCGGATCTCGCACGCCGGCTCCGGCCGCAAACGGCCGCGGCTCTCTGCCGCCAAGCAGCTTTTGGCGACAACATGCGTCTTTCATTTTCTTCCGATCGCAAACGAATTGCACTGTCCATAACGCCACTCCTATCCAATAGTCTATATTTTATACGCAAAAAGAGAAAAAATCCCTTTATTTTATAAATTCAATTTGTTTCTTGACGAAAGCTAAGAAAAAGGTATGCTGTTGATGAAATGAGTGATGAAAAATGTATTGGATTCTTCCCGTAATCCTTGCCGCGGTGGTGCTGCTTCTGACTTTTGCATACAACCAGAACAACCGCCCGGATATAACCGCATACGATATGTCGGCTCCCGGTGCGCCGGCCTGTACGGTGGTGCACCTGTCAGATCTGCACTCCAAGCCCTCCGCTCGTATTTTAAACGAAACAGCCGCCCAAAAACCGGACATCATCTGCATTACCGGCGATTATATCAACGACAAAAATCGAAATCGCCAAAAAATGCTGGACTACGGACGGCAGCTGGTGCAGCTGGCGCCGGTGCTGTACATTCCCGGCAATCACGAGCGACGGCTGGCAGATTTTGATACTTTGATGCATGAACTGTCCGCCATCGGCTTTCATGTGCTGACGGATAAGATCGAAACGGTCAAGGGCATTACCTTTCTGGGGCTGGACGAAAATCAGGCCAGCTTTGAGGCCTATCGCCAGCGCAAGGCAGGCACTTTTCACTACCGGGACTCCTCTGCCCTGTTTGCCCGGCTGGCAGAGCACCCGGGCTATAAGATCGTGCTGTGCCATTATCCGGAGAACTTCGCCGCCGTGGCAGAAAACAATTACCGGCAGTATGACTTTGACCTGCAACTGTCAGGCCACGCCCACGGCGGGCAATGGATTCTCCCGGGGATCGGGCCGGTGTTCTCCCCCGGTCAGGGTCTGCGCCCACAGTATGCCCGGGGCAGCTTTGGAGAGCGGCCGCGACTGATTGTCTCCCGCGGAATCGGCAACGCCGAGTTCCCCCTGCGGCTCTTTAACCACCCGGAGATCATCGTGCTGCACTTAAATTCAACAAGAGAATAGCCCTGCAAAAGCGACGCAAAGGTCACCGTATATACGGTGACCTTTTATCGTTCTATCAAGCCTCTATGACTTCTACAATTTTGCAGCCATGCCGCACCGGTTGGTGACGGCTATATCCTTGGCAAAAGGTACCAAATCTTGTGCCGCTGCCAGCGCCTGTGCTTTGTCAGTGAAAATGCCAAAAAGGGTTGGCCCGCTGCCACTCATGCAAACACCTGCTGCACCGGATGCACGAAGCACTTCTTTCATCTCAATACGACCGGGCACCTCCACCAACTGCTCAAACACATTTTCCAGCTTGCCGCAAATGGCAGGCAGATCCCGATTCTGCACCGCAGTGAGCATACCCAGCTGGTCCGCATTATGAGTCTTGCCATTGGTGTCAAACAAGCCGTAGGCCTTGCCGGTATTCACACCAAAGTCCGGCTTTGCCAGTACAATATGACAAGACGGCATAGGCTTTAAGGGACTGAGCACCTCGCCAATCCCCTGTGCAAGGCAAGTGCCGCCTACAATGCAGAAGGCACATCTGCACCGATCTGCACGCCCATGGCGCACAGCTGTCCGTAGATAAATCAGTGCCCATCAGCCGGTTCAGGGCTACCAGCACCGCCGCACCGTCTGCACTGCCGCCGGCCAGACCCGCTGCGTGGGGAATGTGCTTCTCCAAGTGAATATGCAGTCCCGGACGGCGTAGCCCGGTGGTCTTAAAGAACAAAGCGGCCGCTTTCCATGCAATATTTTTATCGTCCAGCGGAATATCATCCATACTGGCAGTCAGCCGCAGCTTGCGCCCCGGCTCACGCTCCACGGTCACCCGATCGGCCACGCCCACGCTCTGCATAATCATAAACAGATCATGGTAGCCGTCGGTGCGACGACGGATAATATCCAGCATTAAGTTGATCTTGGCATACGCCAGCACTTCTACGCGTTTAACGGTCATGCTCGTCCTCTAATTCTTTCACAAATTCACCGATACGGGTGACAGCCTCTTTAATGTTCTCAATAGAATAGCAGTAAGACACGCGGATAAAGCCTCGCCGCAGTCGCCAAAGGCGTTGCCGGGCACCACAGCCACCCGCTTGGAATAAATGAGCCGCTCGCAAAATTCCTCGGAGCTAAGTCCGGTGGATTGAATGCAAGGGAACAAGTAAAACGCTCCCTCCGGCTCAAAACAGGGCAGCCCGATCTCACGAAATGCGTGCACGGTAAAGCGGCGGCGCATATCATAATCCCGACGCATTTTATCAATGTCCCCGTCCCCGTGGCGCAGGGCCTCAATGGCAGCCGTTTGACTGGTGGTAGGGGCGGACATAATGGCAAACTGGTGCAGCTTGGTCATCTGCTGAATAATAGGCGCAGGCCCCAGTGCATAACCCAGGCGCCAGCCGGTCATGGAATAGGTCTTGGAAAAGCCGTTGATAACCACCGTGCGCTCTGCCATGCCGGGCATGGCAGCAATGGAGGTGTGGTCCGCACCGCCGTAGGTCAGCTCACTGTAAATCTCATCGGACAGCACATAAATCTTGTGCTTTTGCAGCACCCGACAAATCGGCTCCAAGTCCTCCCGACGCATCACCGCACCGGTGGGATTGTTGGGGTATGGGAACACCAGCAGCTTGGTCTTAGGCGTAATAGCAGCTTCCAGCGCGGCAGCGTCAGACGGAAGTTGTCTTCTTCCTTCGTTACCAGCGGCACAGCCACGCCGCCGCTAACCTCTACCAGCGGTTTGTAGCACACAAAGGACGGCTCCACCACCAGCACCTCATCACCGGGGCATACCAGCGTGCGGATGGCCATATCAATGCCTTCGGAGCCGCCAACTGTCACCAGCACCTGGTTTTCAGCCCTGTACTGCAAATGATACCGGCGGGCATAGAAGGCACAGATCTCCTGTCGCAGAGTCAGCAGTCCGGCGTTGGCAGTGTAGCGGGTAGCGCCCCGGTCTAAGGAGTCGATCCCCTCTCGGCGGATATGCCAGGGGGTCAAAAAGTCCGGCTCGCCCACGCCAAGGGAAATCACGTTATCCATCTCCTCTGCAATGGAAAAGAACTTGCGGATACCGCTGGGCTTTACATTGCAAAGAGCGGGATTCATATCATTTTCATATTGGATCACAGAGAAATATTCCCCCGATCGTCCGTATTCTTCTGTGCAAAGAGCACGCCCTGCTCTTTATACTTCTTTAAGATAAAGTGGGTGGCGGTAGACACCACATCTTCCATGGGCGACAGGCGGCTGGCAACGAACATGGACACCTCCTGGAAGGACTTGTCCGTCACCAGGCAGCACAGGTCATACCCACCGCTCATCAGGAAAATGCTCTCCACTTCTTCCAGCGCCGCAATGCGCCGGGCAATATCGTCAAAGCCGTGACCGAACTTGGGCTGCACTTTGATTTCGATCAGTGCAGTCACCGTTTCGTCCCCGGCTTTTTCCTTATCCAAAATGGCGCAATAGCCTTTGATCACGCCGTCCGCTTCATATTGGCGCACCTGCTGTGCCACCTGCGCTTCGTCCCGATCCAGCACCGCCGCCAACTCTGCATTGGTCAGGCGAGGATTTTCTTTGATCAAACTTAACAATTCATCCATCATATCATTTTCTCTCCTTGTGTTTACGCAATGGGCACCAGCATAGGCTCCCGGCGGTTGAAGATGGTCACATAGTCAAACCCGCACTTCTTGGCCAGCGCCATACCCTTGTCCACATTGCCGCACAGCTTTTCCGGCACATGGGCGTCCGACCCAACGGTAATATACTGCCCGCCCATATCGTGAAAGCGCTGTATGTACGCCTCGCCGGGCAGGGTGTCGCCCAAAGGCATGGCAATGCCGCTGGTGTTGATTTCTAAGGCTTTATGGTTCTTAATCAGCGTTTCAAAGATCTCGCCGATCACATCGTCAAACCGGGTCATATCCACCGGGATCTTCTGCTCCCCAACCATATACCGCAGTGGGTAGGTCAGGTGAGCCAGCGAGTCAAAGCCGTCCCATTTTGCCAACTCCAGCTCCTTTTGAAAATACCGGCTCAGCAGGTCATAAACATCTTTATCCTTATAATCCATAAAAAAGAAGTCTTCCATCTCCGGCAGATTATGGATGGAGCCAAGTACAAAATCATAATTAAACTTATCCAAAATATGATTTGCCAGCGGGATATTATAAATAGCCTGGCCCAGCTCAATTCCCTGGAGCACCAGCAGTTGACCCTCAAAGTACCGCTTGCACTCAAAGGTTTCTACATACTGATTGGTACACAGCGCGCGAAAGTCCTCGGTCTTTGAGTCAATCTCACAGTGATCGGTAATGGCAATACAGGACGCGCCTTTGGCCACCGTCGTCTCGCACAGCAGCATACAGGACTGTTTGCGTCAAAGGAATGATCTGAGTGGGTGTGCAGGTCTACCAAATTTTCGTAATGCACAATTTCATCTCCAATCCGCTTGTTGCACAGTATTTTACCACAATCGGCGGAAGTTGGAAATATATTTTGCGCTATTATTGAAAAAATTTTACATCTTTGTTATAATCATTAGCAAATAATAGACAAAACGGAGGTCTTGATAATGAGAGCAGTCATTACAGTTGTAGGTAAAGATACCGTGGGCATTCTTGCCAAGGTGTCTGCCATCTGTGCCGAACACCAGGTGAATATTGTAGAAGTGACCCAGTCCATCTTGCAGGATATGTTCTGCATGATCATGATGGCGGACCTGACCCGGTGCAACACTTCCCTCTCTGCCCTATCCGGCGAATTGGAGAACTTTGGCAAAGCAAGCAATCTTTCTATCCATGTGATGCATGAGGATATTTTTAACTCCATGCACAAGATTTAACAGGAGGCACTCCATTGATCAATACTTACGATATTTTAGAAACCATTCGTATGATCCAGGACGAGTGCCTGGACATTCGTACCACCACCATGGGCATTTCCCTTTTAGACTGTGCCGATACGGATATTGACAAGCTTGCGCCAAGGTGTATGACAAAATTTGCACTAAGGCGGAGAAGCTGGTCCAGACCGGCGAGGACATTGAGCGGGAATACGGTATTCCTATTATCAACAAGCGAGTCAGCGTGACCCCCATTGCCATTATGGCAGGCATCAGCGGCGGCGACCCGGTAAAGTACGCCTTGGCGCTGGAAAAAGCAGCCCGCACCATCGGGGTGAACTTATCGGCGGTTACAGTGCCCTGGTACAAAAGGGATTTGCCGCCGGCGACCGGGAACTGATTGACTCCATTCCCCGCGCGCTGGCAGAGACGGAGCACATTTGCTCCTCCGTAAACATTGGTTCCACCAAAGCCGGTATCAATATGGACGCGGTGAAGCTGATGGGCCAAAAGGTCAAGGAAGCCGCAGAGCTGACCAAAGAGAACGACTGCATCGGCGCCGGCAAACTGGTGGTCTTTTGCAACGCCCCGGAGGATAACCCTTTATGGCTGGTGCCTTTCACGGTGTGTCCGAGCCGGACTGCGTGATCAATGTGGGTGTGTCCGGCCCCGGTGTGGTACGCGCGGCTGTTGCCAAGTTCCCGGACTACTCCATTAACGATATTGCAGAACTGATCAAAAAGACCGCCTTTAAGGTCACCCGTATGGGTCAGCTGGTAGGCGTAGAGGCCTCTCGGCGGCTGGGCGTGCCCTTTGGCATTGTGGACCTGTCCCTAGCCCCCACCCCAGCGGTAGGCGACTCCGTGGCCCATATTTTGGAAGAGATTGGCCTGGAAAAGTGCGGCGGCGCAGGCACCACAGCTTGCCTGGCTATGCTCAACGATGCTGTCAAGAAAGGCGGCGTGATGGCCTCCTCCAGCGTAGGCGGCCTGTCCGGCGCCTTTATCCCGGTATCTGAGGACGCAGGTATGATCGACGCAGCCCGCTGTGGTGCGCTGACCATTGAAAAGCTGGAAGCCATGACCGCTGTTTGCTCCGTGGGTCTGGATATGATCGTCATCCCCGGCGACACCACGCCGGAGGTGATCAGCGGCATTATCGCCGACGAGGCCGCCATCGGTATGGTCAACTGCAAGACCACCGCCGTGCGCGTGATTCCCGCCATCGGCAAGCAGGTAGCGACGAGCTGGAGTTCGGCGGCCTGCTGGGCGCCGGCCCTGTCATGAAAGTGAACACCGGCTCCCCCGCCAAGTTCATCAACCGTGGCGGCAAGATCCCCGCACCGCTCCATAGCCTGAAAAACTAATGGATATACACCAAAAGGCACAGCATTACGCTGTGCCTTTTTTGTTGCCGTTTTACCCTAATTATAAATGCAACTATAGTCTTTTTCCGATAAGTATGTAATCAAATAATCGTGATGATCCAGCATATAAACGGTGCTTTTGTCTTTGCAATAGTCTTTCAGTATCAGCAGCACACTACCGTCCGGCTGTATATCGTGAGTAATAAAAGTCACGCTATGATGTTTGCCTGTCAAAACAATGCGCGCGGACGTATTGTCATATAGATAGATATTTTCTTTGTCATGGCGTACTTCTGCGCTGGAAGGATTTTCGTTATCGTTTTATATTTTTCGTCCTGCTCCCGATAAATCGCTGACCTGCTTGATCATCCACCACGGTGTAAGAATCAACTGAATCCGTACGGATACGCGTTTGATTCAACGAAAGAACCGGGCGTCCGACCGACACATACCGACTACAAACATCATGACAAAGCCAAGAACAACCGCCAAAAACAGGCACTTGATGACAATGGATTGCTTACGCCTTTTTTCCATAAATGCACACCTCGCCGAAAGAATAAGCCCCGCCTCTTTCTAGGCCTAAGACTTTCTACCGTTAACATACCACACGCCAAGGGTTTGTTCAAGTGACCGCATAGTGGAAATCCATCCACGGTGCGTGGAAATAGAAAAAACGGCAACCACTATGGGCAGTGGTTGTCGCTTTTTGTACTTTATCCGTCCATGACCCGGCGCATTTTTTGCAGGACGGCTTTTTCTTTACGGGAGACCTGCACTTGGGACAGACCCAGAATCTCCGCCGTTTTGCACTGGGTCAGACCCTTATAATAACGCAGCTCCACCAGCATTTGCTCGCTTTTTTCCAGACCGTCCATGGCTTGCAAAACGGTCAGCCGATCAAACAGTTGTTCGCTGTCATCCACCGGAATATCCAGTGTGGTATCGCCGTCCTCACCGGCACTGTTGATGGACACCGTAGGCTGCATAACACCCACGATTTCCGCCGCCTCTGCCGGGTCGCAAGACAGCAGCTCCGCCAGTTCGCCAATGGTCGGCTCCCGCCCCTCCCGGCGCAGAAAGTCCTCCCGCAGTCGCGCGGCGTGGAGTGCCTTTTCCTTAAGTGCCCGGCTGACCTTCACGGCGCCGCCGTCCCGAAACAGGCGCTTGATCTCGCCGATGATCACCGGCACTGCATAGGTAGAGAACGCATACCCCAGGGTTGGGTCAAACCGATCCACCGCCTTGATCAGCCCACACAGCCGGACTGGTACAGATCGTCGTACTCAATGCCCCGCCCGCGAAAGCGATTGGCAACGGTATGCACCAGCCCAGGTTCTCTCGGATTTGCCGCTCCCGCTCCGCAGTTACCATTTTTGCTTGCCGGTAATGCGTTTTTCCAGCACCACAGTGGTGCCTCTACCCGGCTTAGAAGTGACTCGCAGCTTATCGCAAAAGCTCTCCATCACCGTAAAGCCCAGCCCGGCGCGCTCTCCCTCCCCGGTGGTATAAAGCGGGGTCATGGCTTGCGGCACGTCGGCGATACCACAGCCCTTGTCCCGCACAGTTACCCGCACCGCCGGCGGATCCAGCAGTACCGTATGTATATAGATCTTGCCGCAGCAATCCTTATAGCCGTGAACAATGCAGTTGGTCACCGCCTCTGACACGGCGGTTTTCAAGTCCGCCAGCTCCTCCAAGGTGGGGTCCAGCGGTGCCGCAAAGGCAGACACCGCCACTCTTGCAAAGCCCTCATTGACACTACGAGCGTCCAAAGTCAAGCGAAATTCATTGGTCTTTTTCATCTTCGTTCTCCTTTATCAGTGCAATGCTCCCCAGCCCCGCCAACTCCATAATCTTTTTGGTGCGGGCGGTCACATTTTTGATCTCCACCGTGCCTTGATAGCTGTGCACCAGCCGATAGCGACCCATCACCAGTCCAATACCGCTGGAATCCATAAATGTGACATTCTTAAAATCCAAGATCAGGTGGCCGGGCAGCTTGTCCTGTATGGCGCTGTCGATCTGGCTGCGCACCGCAACGGCGGTATGGTGGTCGATCTCGCCAAACAGATAGGCAATGAGCAAATTGCCGCTGCTCTCTAAAGTTACATTCATACCATCACTCCAAAATACCGTCTGTTTACACTGTAACAGACCGGTTTTGCAGAATTTGCCGTATTGTGTTTTAGATCAAATCTTTTCTGATCTCTCGTGCTAAATAAAAAGAACCGCAGACCAAAACAAAGTCGCCGTCCGCCTTGGCTGCCGCCAGCGCCCGGTGTGGATTCGGCTCTGCGGTCACATCGGGGCAATACTTTTGCGCCGTCACCGCCAAATCTTCCGCAGACAATGCACGCCCCATACCGGGCACGGTGGTGGCAATCACTCGACGACACCGGGGCAGCACCTGACAGAGATAACCATCAATGTCCTTATCCTCCATCATCGCCAGTACGGCAGCAATGGGACGATCCGTAGGCAAATGGAGCAGCAGCGCCGCAGCACCGTCTGGATTGTGCGCCCCGTCCAATAACAAATTTTCGCCAAAGTGCTCCCGCCGGGCAGGCAACATAGGCAGCCCCGGCGTGGTATCCACTCCCAGCAGGCGCAGCACTTCCCCGGCCACCGCCAAGTCATCCGCAATAGGGTCGCCCTGCTCGGCAGCTTCCGTCACAGGGCAATGCAGCGCACGACACTGCTCCAAAAATACATCTTTGGCGGCAATATGGGGGTACAACACCACCGGGCAGCCGGGCTTGATAATGCCGCTCTTTTCCCGGGCAATGGCTTCTACCGTATCGCCCAAAAACGCCGTATGGTCCAGCGCCACCTTAGCAAAGGCGCACACTGTGGGATGAGCCAGCACATTGGTGCAATCTCCGGCACCGCCCATACCGCACTCTACCACAGCGTAATCCACCCCGCAACGGTAAAAGTACAGATACATCACGGCGGTGATCAGTTCAAACTCCGTCAACGGTTCCTTGGCAAAGACCTCTACACAGTCCGCAAAGTCCTGCTTGGAAATCATACGGCCGTCCACGGTGATCTGCTCGCGAAAGTCCGTGACCCAGGGGGAGCTGAACACGCCCACCCGGTACCCGGCACGGCGCAGACCGTCAGCCACGGCAGCGCAAACGGTGCCCTTGCCGTTGGTGCCCGCCACATGGATCACCTGCAATTTGTTTTGCACACTGCCGGTCTTTTCCATAGCCGCCAACATGCGGGAAAGCCCCGGCTGCACGCCGAGGCTTTGCTTTTGTTTGATCAATTGAATTGCTGCTTCGTAGGTCATTTTACTTGCCCAAATTTTCCAGGGAGGAGCGCAAGTTAGCGATCTTTTCCGTCAGCTTGGCGGCCTCGTCCCGGTTCTGCTGGACCACTTTTTCCGGTGCTTTGTTCACAAATCCCGGGTTGTCCAGCTTCTTGTTGATAAAGGCCAGCTTTTCCTCGGCAGCAGCCAGTTCCTTTTGCAGGCGCTTGGCCTCCGCCTCAAAGTCCACCAGATCGCCCAGAGGAATATAAATCTTTGGCGTCGTTGGTAACAATGGTCAACCGTGTTGCCCAGGTCACCAAAGGCGTCTGCGATCTCCACATCGGAAGCATAGGCCAACCGCTTGATAAACTCACTGCCTACGGCGAACACATCGGAAAAGACGGTCTCCACATAGACCTTGGACTTTTTGCTGGGGGGGATATTCATCTCCGCCCGGCGGTTACGGATCGCCCGAATGGCGTCCATAATCTTCTCCATCTGGCTTCCTCATCCGCAAAGGACAGCGTGGGGTCATATTCCGGCCACTTGGAGATCATAATGGACTCCGTATCGTGCGGAATAGCCTGATAAATCTCTTCTGTAATAAAGGGCATAAAGGGGTGCAGCAGCTTCAGAATATCCGTCAACACATACACCAGCACGGCCTTGGCGGTATCGGCGCCCTCGCCGGACTGCAAACGGATCTTGGCAATCTCAATATACCAGTCGCAGAACACATCCCAAATAAAATCATACAGCTTGGCAACAGCAATACCCAGTTCAAACCGCTCCAGGTTGTCCGTCACTTCCTTAGCCAGGGTATTGACCTTGGAGAGGATCCACTTGTCCTCAATAGCCAGATCCTTCGGTAGGCCCGGATAACTGTAATCATTGCCCAGATACATCAGCACAAAGCGGGCGGCGTTCCACAGCTTGTTTGCAAAGTTGCGGGAGGCCTTTACCTTCTCGTCGGAGAAGCGCATATCGTTGCCCGGCGCATTGCCGGTAGCCAGAGTAAAGCGCAAGGCATCCGCGCGTACTGGTCGATCACCAGCAGCGGATCAATACCGTTGCCCAGGGACTTACTCATCTTGCGACCCTGTGCGTCACGCACCAGGCCGTGGATCAGCACCGTGTGGAAGGGCACCTGCCCCATGTGCTCTACGCCGGAGAAGATCATTCTGGCCACCCAGAAGAAGATAATGTCGTAGCCGGTGACCAGCGTATCCGTGGGATAGAAATACTCCAGTTCCTTGGTATCGTCCGGATAACCAAGGGTAGAAAACGGCCACAAGGCAGAGGAGAACCAGGTATCCAGGGTGTCCGGATCCTGGTGCACATGGGTGCTGCCGCACTTAGAGCAAGTATGCACTTCCTGGGCAGACACCATCACCTCGCCGCAATCGTCGCAGTAATAGGCGGGAATACGATGACCCCACCACAGCTGGCGAGAGATACACCAGTCCTTAATATTCTCCATCCAGTGGAAGTAGGTCTTGTCAAACCGCTCGGGAACAAACTTCACTTCCCCGTTTCTGACCACCTCCACAGCCGGCTTTGCCAGCGGCTCCATCTTCACGAACCACTGCTTACTAACCCGCGGCTCCACGGTGGTGCCACAGCGGTAGCATGTGCCTACATTGTGGCTGTAATCCTCAATCTCCACCAAAGCACCCTCGGCTTGCAGGTCCTCAACAATGGCCTTACGAGCCTCGTAGCGATCCATACCGGCGTACTTGGGATAATCATCCACGATCTTGGCGTCCGGGGTCAGAACATTGATGACCTCTAAATTGTGGCGCAGCCCCACCTCAAAGTCGTTGGGGTCATGGGCCGGGGTGATCTTCACAACACCTGTACCGAACTCAATGTCCACATAATCATCGGCAATCACGGGAATCTCTCTATGCACGATAGGCAGGATCAGGGTCTTGCCGACCATATCTTTATAACGCTCGTCATTGGGGTTCACCGCCACGGCTGTATCGCCCAGCAGGGTCTCCGGTCGGGTGGTGGCCAGCTCCAGGTAGCCGCTACCGTCCTTAAAAGGATAGCGCAGGTGCCAGAAGTGGCCGGCCTGATCCTCGTACTCCACCTCTGCGTCAGAGATCGAAGTCAGGCAGTGGGGGCACCAGTTAATGATGCGCTCACCCCGGTAAATCAGGCCCTTATCGTACAGCTTGCAAAAGACCTCGCGCACGGCCTTGCTGCATCCTTCGTCCAGAGTAAAACGCTCCCGATCCCAGTCGCAGGAGGAGCCAAGCTTTTTTAACTGCTCCACAATACGGCCGCCGTACTGGGCTTTCCACTCCCAGGCACGCTCCAAGAACTTCTCTCGGCCGATATCCTCTTTGGTGATGCCCTCTTTGCGCATGGCCTCTACGATCTTGGCCTCCGTTGCAATGGACGCGTGGTCCGTGCCCGGCAGCCACAGGGTCTCGTAACCCTCCATACGGCGCCAGCGGATGAGAATATCCTGCAAAGTCTCGTCCAACGCGTGACCCATGTGCAGCTGGCCGGTAATGTTCGGCGGTGGGATCACGATGGTGTAGGGTTTCTTGTCCGGGTTCACCTCAGCGTGAAAATACTTGTGATCGCACCAGAATTTATAGGTGCGGTCCTCCACATTTTGGGGGCTGTACTGTTTGTCCAACTCTTTTGCCATATTTTTTGCTCCTTACAAAAATAAAAAAGCCCCGTCTCATAATGAGACGGAACTGAACTTCCGCGGTACCACTCAAATTGCGCGCCAAAGCGCGCCGCTCTTGCCTTAACGCGGCACACGGGTGCGACTACTGCCTTTCACCGCACCGGCTCCCGGACTACCTTCCCGCACTGGCGCGCCTGTTTGCACCGACCACAAGCTCTCTATGCCGCCGTCATGGGGTACTCCTTCCGTTCCAAGCCGTTTTCTATCTGTATTATAGTACCAAAACCGCCGCCCCTTGTCAAGCGCAGCCGGGATTTTGCACGCACAAAAGTATGCAAATCGGTTAAAAAAATCACATAATACAGATAAAACAACAACAGTCGCAAACAAAAAACAACTCCGGATGCCTTGCAACACCCGGAGCGTATGTTCACTTATTATTTAGTTTTTATTTTTCGGCACATAGCGTGCACACTGTTTAGCCCATTGGACCGTACCTCGTTTTTTAGATTTTGACAAATATTAAAGTTGAAAAAACGAAATTCACTTCTCCATTGGAATTCACCTGGTCGTAAAATACATCATCTATGAAAGCACCGACTGGCGGTACTCCCAGGTCACTTGCAGTAGATGACCGATATATACCTTTACTATTCAGTTGAATCAGCGCCTGCCGTTCCAATCAATCCTGCATGATAACTCTTACTTTGCTCACTTGAGCTTGTGTGCGCCGTGCAATTCCGATTTGCACTCTGTCCATACACAAATCCGTTATACTCTATTGACGAGCGGTACAGGCGGTCTGCTGAAAGGGTTCACTCTCCATTGGACCGACCTCCTTATTAGATTGAACACGCCTTAACTACTTCCTAAGGCTTATCTCCTGTGTTCAACTACATAGTAGCACTAAAGTTAGCAGTTGTCAATAGGTTTTTGCATATTTTTTTGATTTTTTTGTGCATTACTGATAATGATTTTCCACATTACGCAAAATATGGGGTTTGTTCCCCGCCAACCACAAAATAGCCATTGACGGCAATGGGCAAATAGAGTATAATGCAAAAAGAAAGGCGTGAGAACTATGAGCGATAACAATGAACTGTACGAACCGGACTGATCTCCGTGACCGACGACGACGGCAACGAGATTGTATTTGAACTGCTGGAGCGTTACGAGACGGACGACGATGTGTATGTGGCCATCACCGAGTACCACGATGAGGCGGAAGAAATCGTAGAGGCAGACAACGAGGTCATTATTCTGAAAGTGCTGGAGGAAAACGGCGAGGAATATCTGGCCGAGATCGAGGACGAGATGGAATTTGAGCAGGTCTCCGATATTCTGATGGCTATGGTAGAAAAGAAATATGATGTAGAATATTTTGAGCCGGAGCAGTAAGAATAAAAACAGAACATCTGTTCTGCCCTTCTCGACAACCGTGTGATTTAATAACCCGAACAATTTTTTACAAGGGTTTCCTGCTCGGTCGGCGGGTATGCAGGCCTCCCTGCGGGGACGATGGAAGCACAAAACCGAACGGCGGTCACCCACCTGCTTGAGATGCAGGTTATTCTCGTCACACGGCGGCTGGGCGGAATAAAGAGCGGAGCTTTGCGGCTTCGCTTTTTTTATACTTGATTTTTTTGGCACAAAATGCTAAAATAAGAGCCGTTATGCGGGTATGGTGGAATTGGCAGACACGCAGGATTTAGGTTCCTGTGGGCAACCGTGCAGGTTCGACCCCTGTTACCCGCACCAAAAAGCACGACAGTTTCGGCTGTCGTGCTTTTTTTCATTTTTATTTCTTTTTTCCGGATCGGTTGCCATAGGGTTTACGCTTTGCGGACTTTCCGTTAAAGTGATTGTTTCCGCCAACCGGCTTTCCGTGGCCGCGCACGCTCCCCTTTGCTTTTCCACCGGAACGGTCATCCGGTCGTCCGCCGGGCGGTGTTGCCGGGATCAGACACTTCGGGCCATTGCCGATCAGATCCGTACGATGGGCTCGACGCAGTGCCTCAGAACAAAGGGCGTAGTTCTTAGGATTATAATACTGAAGCAGTGCCGCTGAAGCGCCTTGTCGTGGGAGTTTTTTGCCACATAGACCGGCTCCATGGTGTACGGATCCAGTTCCGTATAGAACATACAGGTGGAGATGGTACCGGGGTGGGATAAAAGTCCTGCACCTGCTCCGGGCGAATGTGATTTTTCTTTAAGAAACACGCCAGTTCAATGGCATCGTCCAACCGGGAGCCGGGGTGCGAGCTCATCAAATACGGCACCAGGTACTGCTCCTTTTGGATTTGGCCGGTGTAAGTAAAATACCGGCGGGAAAATTCAATATACGCTTCAATATGGGGCTTGCCCATTTTGTCCAGCACCGCAGCGGAGCAGTGCTCCGGTGCCACTTTCAACTGGCCGCTCACATGGTGCTGCACCAACTCCCGGAAGAAGCTGTCGTCCGGGTCGCAAAGCAGATAATCATAGCGAATACCGCTGCGTATAAACACTTTCTTGACTCCATCCACCTGCCGCAGCGCCCGAAGAATATCCAAATATTCCCGGTGGTCCGCCTGCAAATTGGGGCATGGTTTCGGCGCCAAGCATTTTTTGCCCTTGCACAGGCCGTGCTGCTCCTGCAAGGCGCAGCTAGGGTGGCGGAAGTTGGCGGTGGGGCCGCCCACATCATGAATATAACCCTTGAAGTCCGGCATTTGGGTAATCTTTTGCGCTTCAATCAGCAGGCTTTTTTTGCTGCGAGAGGTCACATAACGCCCTTGATGGAATGCAATGGAACAGAAATTGCAAGCGCCGAAACATCCCCGATTGTGGGTAATGGAAAAGCGCACTTCTTCAATACCCGGCACACCGCCAAACTTCTCATAACTGGGATGGTACGCCCGCATATACGGCAGACTGTACACCCGGTCCAGCTCCGAGGTGGTCAGCGGCTCCATAGGCGGATTTTGCACCACCATCACCTTGCCGTGCGCTGCTTGAGCAGCTTGCCACGCACATGATCCTGCTCGTCCTGCTCCAGTCGGCAAGAGCGGGCATATTCCTTTTTAGAGGCACACACATTCTCAAAGGAGGGACACTCTACCGCCAAAGGGTGTGTCTTTGGTGGGCACCGCATACATGGTGCCCAGAATGTCATGCATACTGCCCACCGGCTCACCCTCTCGCAGGCGACGGGCGATCTCCGTCACCTGCTTCTCTCCCATACCGTAGATCAGCAGATCAGCGCCGGAGTCCACCAGCGCAGAGGTCGAATGGCGTCGTCCCAGTAATCGTAATGCGCAAAGCGGCGCAGAGACGCCTCCAGCCCGCCTAAAATCACCGGGCAGTCCGGGTAGGCTTCTTTTGCCAGGCGAGTGTACACATTCACCGCACGATCCGGGCGCTTGCCGTGCTTGCCACCGGCAGTATATGCGTCGTCGTGGCGCAGCTTCTTAGCGGCGGTATAGTGGGCCACCATAGAATCAATATTCCCGGCAGTGATCAAAAAAGCATACTTGGGCCGCCCGAATTTCTGAAAGTCCCGCACGCTGTGCCAGTCCGGCTGACTGAGCACCACCACCTTGAACCCCTGGCTCTCCAGCAAGCGGGTAATGATGCAGCGCCAAAGGACGATGATCCACATAGGCATCACCCGTCACATACACAAAATCCGGTTGTTTCCACCCTCGCTCGCGCATTTCTGCCGGAGTAATGGGTAAAAAATCATTCTGCATCGGTTTGGTCCTCGTCTGACTCCGCTTCCTCAAAGCGCATTTGCTCAGCGGTCTCTGCATTCATTTTCGGTGCTGGGCCTTGGTTCTGCATTTCCAGCCACTGCTGTTTGTTGATCCGCACTTCACGCTTTTTAGCGCCGTCCTGGGGACCGATGATCCCCTTCTCTTCCAGCTGTCCATAATTTTTGCCCCGCGGGCATACCCTACGGACAACTTGCGCTGCAAAAAAGAGGTAGACGCGGTGCCGGTCTCCAGCACAATCTCCACCGCTTCCTCAAAGCGGGGATCCAGCTGTTCCGAACTCTCGTCGCCCTCAAAGGGACTTTTTTTATCCTGCACGGCCTTGGCCTCAATCTCTTTTTGAATTTCGTCGCTGTACTGGCTCTCACCCTGGCTCTTTACAAAATCGCACAGGGACTCCACTTCTTCATCGCTGATATAGCAGCCCTGCACACGAATGGGCTTGGAGGAACCGATGGGCGCATACAGCATATCGCCGTAGCCCAGCAGCTTCTCGGCGCCGGAGGCATCCAAAATGGTACGGGAGTCAATCTGCGAGCTGACGGTCAGCGCAATTCGAGACGAAATGTTGGCCTTGATCAGACCGGTAATTACATCTACGGAGGGGCGCTGGGTGGCGATCACCAGGTGCATACCCGCCGCACGTGCCATCTGTGCCAAACGGCAGATCGAGTCCTCGATCTCCTTAGGCGCCGCCATCATCAGGTCGGATAACTCATCAATGCAAATGACGATCTTAGGCATGGGCTGCATATCCTCATGCTTCTTCACATATTTGTTATAGCCCTCAATATCCCGTACGCCGGTGTCACTAAAGGTCTGGTAACGCTTGAGCATCTCAGACACAGCCCAGCCCAGCGCACCTGCCGCCTTGCGGGGATCGGTCACCACCGGCACCAATAAATGGGGAATGCCGGAATACTTGCTAAACTCCACTTTTTTAGGGTCAATCAGTACCAACTTCACCTCATCCGGCTTGGCACGATACAAAATAGACACAATAATGCTGTTCATACACACGGACTTACCGGAACCGGTGGTACCGGCGATCAGCAGATGGGGCATCTTTGCCACATCGCAGTACACCGCATCGCCGGAAATATCCCGCCCAAGACCAACGGACAGCATCGACCGCTGCTTGCCAAACTCCGGCGTGTCGATCAGCTCGCGCATAGATACGCCGCTTTTTACGGAATTGGGCACCTCGATACCCACCGCCGCTTTGCCGGGAATGGGGGCCTCAATACGCACATGGGTGGCCGCCAAATTCAGAGCAATATCGTCGGACAAATTGGTAATTTTAGAAATACGCACACCGGCAGCCGGTTTCAGCTCATACCGGGTCACGGTGGGACCGCGGCTAATGTCCGTAATGGTGGCGTCCACATTAAAGGAATGAAGGGTGTCGATGAGCCGCTCCGCATTGGATTTCAGCTCCCCGCTCACATCTTTTACAGACTTATGCTGGGCGGGGGTCAGCAGTGATACCGGCGGCAGCTTATAATCCGCCACACCCGCTTCCATTTGCGCGTCCGTAACCGTAAAGACTTCCGACGGATCCGTTTTCTTCGGATCAGCTCCTCGGTGGCTTGTCCACAATCTCATCCAAGGACTTGGCCTTTTCCGGGGCAGACTGTTTTTTCTCTGCTATTTTTTTGCTGTGCTTCTGATTCAGTTCTTTTACAATACTGTCTGTATCCACAGCGTCCGTATTCTTCTTTTTGCCTTTTTGCGCAGGCGGCTCCTCCTCCGTCTCCTGTTCGCCGGGGGCGTGCGCGTCCAGGGGCACATCAATATTGGCCTGGCGGCGCTCCCGATACACCTCAATGGCATCCCCTGCCTTTTCGTAGGCCTTCTTGGCCGGCTGTGCCGCACCGTTCAAGAACTGCATCACCGTCAGCCGCGCCAGCAGCATAAAGTCCACCACCAATAGCACCAGATCCACGATAATGGCCGGCGCCTTGCCAAAGGTCAGCAGTGCCCAACCGATGAGCGCACCGAAAAAGCCGCCGTTAAATTCATAAGGCGCCTGGGTGTAGCCCAACTTCACGCTGTCTGCAAATTTCAACCCGGTAGGGTTCTCAATAATATGGATCAGCGCCGCAATCAGCAGCACGATAATCACGCTCTCCACACCCTTGGCGATCAGCTCTCGAGGAGACACCGGGGACTTTTGTGCTGCTGTCCCCTCTTCCATCGCGCGTTTTTTGGCCTTGTTCTCCTTGTAGGAATAAAGGAGAATGATCGCCACCGCCAGTATGGGAAACAACACGGCCGCCAACATGCCAAACAGCCCTAAGTACACATTATGTACCACTTTCCATACGCCGTCGCCGCCGATCACCGCAACGAAGAAAAAAATCACCGACAAGGCAAAAATTGCCACGCCGACAATACGGCTGATGTTCTCCTGACGCTTGGCGGCAGCCGCTTGGGCTTCCAGCTCCATTTGCTCCCAACGAGCCTGTTCTGCCTTCGTGCGCTTTTTTGGCGCCAGAGCAGTCCCGCGGGCCGCAGCTTTCTTTTCTTCCCGGCGATGACCCCGGGCATTCTTCTTTTGTACATTCGCCATTTTATCTATCCTTAAAAGCTAAAATTATCGTAAAATCAGTTCAAAAATGCCCACCACGACGCACACACCGGCCAGGGCAAAATCGTAATAGGCAAACGCCTTAAGCTTGCCCCCGTGCAAGATCCACAGCATCAGCTTCACCATAAAATAGGTCACCGCCGCGCTGAGTATCACTGCTACAATACCGGCAATGATATTTACATAAGTCACGCAGGTGCAAATTTCCACCACGCCCAGCACCAACAGGTCAGCACGCTGGACACCGCCGCAAAGCGGTAAGAGATTTTGCGTGCCACGCCCATCATAACACCCAGGCAGAATAGCACGCCCATATAGGACAGCCCGGCAATGGCAGGGAAAAGGCGGCGGCAAACCCCAAGATTAAAGCGGCGTACCAATCCACATTTTTTGGGGACCGTGCTTTTTCATTTGCAGCAGCGCCAGCAGAATAAGCCCGCCTGTGAGGGCGAAAAACACGCCCTCGTCCAGCAGCGTGCCATTATAGCCCATACTGCGAAACAGGCCGTACGCATTGCCATATTTGCCTGCCGGAACCAGCAGCAAAACCATCGGCAAAAAGCCCAGCACCGTGCCGAACATAAACCGGCGTGCACCGCCGGGGTTTACAAAGGGATTTTGCTTTGCAAACGCATCTTTGAAAAAGGCGATAAACTCGCCAAACAACCGCACAAACAGCTTAATGAACACCAAGAAAATACCCAGTGCAATACCAATATGTACCAGCCCGGTCAGCTCGCTGCCATTGCCGCTAAACCGACCGGAAAAATCGTGAAAGATCGCCGAATGCCCACTTTCAGACACCGGGAGTACCCAGGTGACTGCCTGTGCGACGGCTTGAAATATCGCAGTTAAAAACCACATGATCCTGCCCTCCGAACAAAGAAGCGCCCTCCAGACTGTACCCGTTGTTCAGGTAGTCAAAAGGGTTACTGGAGCGGGGCGCCCGGCTGCCTGCGCCGCCTGGTAGAACACATCCGCCTGGCTAATGACAGTCCACAGCATGGTGCTCCTCCTCAATGGTGCGGTTGAGAAACGCCAGAGCGTCACTAAGGCCGCCCATTTGGTCAATAAGCCCGCAGTCCACGGCACCGGCACCGTCCAGCACCGTGCCAACATCCATCACCAGTTCCCCGGTCTTCATCATCAGGCACGGAAATCGTCTGCGCTGATCTTGGCATTATGTGCAATAAAGCGCACGATCCGATCCTGCATTTTCTCAAAATAAGACAGGGTCTGGGGCACGCCCAGTACCAGGCCGTTCATACGCACCGGGTGCACCGTCATGGTGGCGCTGGGCACAATAAAACTGCGCCGACAGGACACCGCCAGGGGCACGCCGATGGAGTGGCCGCCACCCAGCACCAGAGAGGCGGTGGGCGTTCGCATGGTGGACAGCAGTTCGGCAATGGCCAGCCCGGCCTCCACATCGCCGCCCACGGTGTTGAGAATAATCAGCAGGCCCTCTACATCGTCGCTTTCCTCAATGGCCACCAGCTGCGGGATTACGTGCTCGTACTTGGTGGTCTTATTTTGACTGGGCAAAATATAGTGGCCCTCGATCTGGCCGATCACCGTTAAGCAGTGAATAAAATGGCCGTCCTTCTGTACCGTGATGGAGCCGGTCTGCAAATTGGGTTGCAGATCTTCCGTCTGTACTTCTTCGTTCTCTATTTCCTTTTCTGTATCCTCGTTTGTGTGCGGCATACCATCCTCCCGGAATTAGTATGCCCGTTTCTCCACATTCAACGATAATTTTAGCATAAGGCGGGCAGAAATTCAACAATATAATGAAATCTAATTATTAAATCTTTATTCTAATTGACATTGCCGCCGATTTATTATAAAATGGGGTTTGACAATTCTTTGAACAACTCAGGAGGTTTTTTGAACAATGGGTCTTACACTTGCACAAAAATTGATCAAATCCCACCTGTCGAGGGTGAGATGATCCCCGGACAGGAAATTGGGCTGAAAATTGACCAAACCCTTACGCAGGACGCAACCGGTACCATGGCGTACCTGGAATTCGAGGCTATGGGGTCGATCGGGTCAAAACCGAGCGCTCCGTGGCGTACATCGACCACAACACCCTACAAACCGGCTTTGAGAACGCCGACGACCACAGATACATTCAGACCGTGACTAAGAAGCACGGCATTTACTTCTCCCGCCCGGGCAACGGCATTTGCCACCAGGTGCACCTGGAGCGCTTTGGCATTCCGGGCAAGACCTTGATCGGCTCTGACAGCCACACCCCCACCGGCGGCGGTATCGGTATGCTGGCTATGGGCGCAGGTGGTATGGATGTGGCCGTAGCCATGGGCGGCGGCACCTACTATATCCCATGCCCACCATGACCCGCATCAATTTGACCGGCTACTTAAAGCCCTGGGTCTCTGCCAAGGATGTGATCCTGGAAGTGCTGCGCCGTATGACTGTTAAGGGCGGCGTCGGCAAGATCATTGAGTACGGCGGCGAGGGCGTAAAGACCCTGTCCGTACCGGAGCGCGCCACCATCACCAACATGGGTGCGGAACTGGGCGCTACCACCTCCATCTTTCCCTCTGACGAGATCACCCTGGCGTTTCTGAAAGCCAGGACCGTGCAGACGACTGGACGGAGATTCTGCCGGATCCGGACGCGCAGTATGACGAAGTGATCGATATTGACCTGTGCGCACTGGAGCCCATGGCTGCCTGCCCGCACATGCCCGATAAAGTCAAGACCACCGAGGAGATCGGCAAGATCAAAGTGGATCAGGTAGCCATCGGCTCCTGCACCAACTCCTCTTTTGTGGATATGATGAAAGTTGCCAAGATCTTGAAAGGCAAAACTGTGTGCCCCACCGTTTCCCTTTGCATTGCCCCCGGCTCCAAGCAGGTGCTGAATATGCTGGCTATGAACGGCGCACTGGGCGATATGATCGGCGCCGGTGCCGCATTCTGGAGTCTGCCTGCGGTCCGTGCATTGGTATGGGTCAATCCCCCAACAGCGGCGGCATCTCCCTGCGTACCTTTAACCGGAACTTTGAGGGCCGCAGCGGCACAAAGGACGCCGGTATCTACCTGGTATCTCCGGAAGTGGCGGCAGCTCCGCTCTCACCGGTTATCTGACCGATCCCCGGGATCTGGGCGAGGCTCCCACGGTGGAAATGCCGGAGCACTTTACCATTAACGATAATATGATTGAGCCCCCGGCCGCCCCGGAGGAAGCTGCCAGCATAGAGGTGCTGCGCGGCCCAACATCAAGCCCTTCCCCAAAACCGAACCGCTGCCGGAGAGCATTACCGCTAAGGCTGTGCTGAAAGTGGGCGACAATATCACCACTGACCACATTATGCCCGCAGGCGCCAAGATCCTGCCCTACCGTTCCAACATTCCGCACCTGAGTCAGTTCTGCTTCGGCGTGTGCGATGAGAGCTTCCCGGAGCGCATCAAAGCCGAGGGCAAAGGCATCATCATCGGCGGCGCCAACTACGGCCAGGGCTCCTCTCGTGAGCACGCGGCACTGGTGCCCCTGTACCTGGGTGTTAAAGCGGTCATCACCAAGTCCTTCGCCCGTATCCATGTGGCGAACCTGGTCAACGCCGGTATTCTGCCTTTCACCTTTGCCAATGAGGCAGATTATGATCGCATTGACCAGATGGATCAGCTGGAACTGGCAGACATTCGCACCGCTATGGAGAACAACACCCCGGTGGTACTGAAGAACCTGACCAAGAATGAGGAATACCCCCTGGACGCCAGCCACCTGTCTGCCCGTCAGCGCGCCATGCTGCTGTGCGGCGGTCTGCTGGATTACACCAGAGAGAGCAATAAATAAGCAATTTTACAGATTGGAGAACCGTTATGACTGATGAGAAACAAGCCATTGACGCGGCAGTAGAACAGTTCCGCTCCCTGATGGAGAGCCAGCTGGCCCGCGCCAAGAGAATTCGCGAGGATAAAGACTTTACCGACTTTGACGCGCTGGACACCATTGTGATCGGTATTTGCGGCGGCGACGGTATCGGCCCCGTCATTACCAAGGAGAGCGAGCGTGTGCTGTCTTTCCTACTGAAGGACGAAGTGGCCAGCGGCAAGATCCGGTTTAAGGAGATCGACGGCCTGACCATTGAGAACCGTGCAGCCTGCAACAAGGCCATCCCGGACGATGTGCTGGCCCAGCTGAAAGCCTGCAATGTAATTTTGAAAGGCCCCACCACCACGCCCCGCGCCGGGGATCCGTGGCCCAATGTGGAGTCTGCCAATGTGGCCATGCGTAAAGAGCTGGACCTGTTTGCCAATATGCGCCCGGTTAAGGTGCCGGAGCAGGGCATTGACTGGACCTTCTTCCGTGAGAATACCGAGGGCGGCTATGCCATCGCTCTTACGGCGTGAACATCACTGACGACCTGGCCGTGGACTTTACTGTGGCCACGCGGGAAGCTGCGAGCGTATTGCCCGCTTGGCCTACGACTACGCCCAAAAGAACCACAAGGGCAAAGTATCCATCATTACCAAAGCCAACATCATTAAGACAACCGATGGCAAGTTCTTAAAGACTGCCCAGATGATCGGCCAGGAGTACCCGGAGATCGTCACCGACGACTGGTATGTAGATATTACCACCGCCAAGCTGATCGACCCATGCGCCGCAAGGACTTAAGGTCTTTGTGCTGCCCAACCTGTACGGCGACATTATCACTGACGAGGCTGCCGAGTTCCAGGGCGCGTCGGCACTGCCGGTTCTGCAAACATCGGTAAGAAATACGCCATGTTTGAGGCCATTCACGCTCCGCACCCCGCATGATCAAAGAGGGCCGCGGCCAGTATGCAGACCCCTGCTCCATGCTGCGTGCCACCGTTATGCTGCTGTCCCACATTGGGTACCAAAAGCAGGCGGACGCTCTGGAGGCTGCGCTGGACAAGTGCATGTTTGAAGAAAAGAAGCTGGTAATCACCGGCCGTGCGGACGGCTGCACCTGCAGCGAATTTGGCGACTATGTGATGGACACCATCACCCGGATGACCAAATAAAATCGTTCTTTTGAGAGGGATGAACCCTATGGAAAAAAGAGAAAATATATCCATGTCCATCATTAAGCGTCTGCCCCGGTACTACCGATTTTTGCAGAGTTTGAAGGACAATGGCATTGTGCGCATCAGCTCCAAGGAGCTGGCGGACATTATGGGTCTGACTGCCTCCCAAATTCGCCACGACTTTAACAGCTTTGGGGGATTTGGCCAGCAGGGTTACGGCTACAATGTGCCGGAGCTGCAAAAGCGCATTGGCGAAATTCTGTGTGTGGATAAGGAATTGAAAACCATTTTGATCGGTGCCGGCAACTGGGTAAGGCGGTATCCAACAAGATCTTTATCAGGCAGAGCGGTTTTAAGCTCATTGGTATTTTTGACAAGAACGAGGCCATCTGCGGCAATATGATCAAAGGCATTCCTGTGCGCCACATCAATTATTTGGAGAACTTCTGCATTGATAACCAGCCGGTGTGCGCCGTAATCTGTATTCCCGGCAGCGATATGCAGGAGATCACGGATATGCTGGTGCGCCTGGGCGTGCGGGCCTTTTGGAACTTTAGCAATTACGACATTGCTATGGCTCACCCGGAGGTGCTGGTGGAGAATGTGCACCTGAACGACAGTCTGATGACCCTGGGCTACCTGACCAACACCTCTATGGCAGAGGACGAAGCGAGGTAACACAGTGAAACAGATTAGCACAAAAGAGATCGTAGATCTGTTTGCCTACAACAAGGACTCTGCGGTTTTGGTAGAAAAGCGCCCCCTGCCCGGCAACGCCAATACAAGGTGAACTACTCGGTGGTGAACTTTGCCACAGGTGAGCAGGAAGTGATCACCAAAAGCGCCTACCTGCTGCGCAAATTTGGCTCTGCGTTCCAAAAGATCAGCACCGAGATTCCCAACTTTGTTCAGTGCGACGCGGCGGTGCTCTATGACCGGCGGGTGCTGGTAATCTACCCCAACGGCGAGGCCGGTATCTTTGACCGAGAGGGCACGCTGGAGTGGAACGGTATGTTCCAGTACCACGACGCCCCGGTAAAGCACCTTGCGCTGGAGGAGAAGTATTTTTGGAGCGTTTGTCCCGGCGAGAATGCGGTGATTCGCTACGCCTGCCAAAATATGAAGGTAGACCTGCGCATCGGCGGCAAGGATGCCCAAACCTTTGTTAACCCCCAACATATCTGCCAGTACAACGGCGACCTGTATGTGGCCTGCGGCGGCAACAAAATCCGTAAGATCGACGGTATGGACTATACCGTGTCTGACTACCGTACCTTTTCCCAACAGGTCAAACGGTATCACAAATTCGGTCAGTACGCCCTGGTGGTGCTGGAAAGCGGCACCTACCTGGTGGACGAAACCAAAGAATGACCCTTACATAAAAACAAGGCATACGCCCGCAGGTGTATGCCTTGTTTTATGCCATTTAGAGCGCAAAAAAGCCGCAGGCAATGCCTGCGGCTATCTTATTTCATTACAGCTTTACCCTCTGTCCATACCGATCTCTTCGATCATCTCGTGGATCACATCGGCAGAGGCGGCAAACTTGGCCTTTTCCTCCGCATTCAGATCCATTTGGAGCACCTCACGCACACCGTTGCGATTCACCACCGCAGGCACGCCGATATAAATGCCCCGCTGGCCGTACTCCCCTTTCAGGTACGCAGACACGGTAAAGATAGAATTCTCATCAAAGAGAATGGCACGGGTCAATCGTGCCAGCACCATACCGATACCGTAATAAGTGGCCTTCTTGGCTTGATGATGGCATAAGCGGACTCCTTTACATCCACAGCAATCTGCTTCATATCCTCTTCCAGGGCAGGATGCGTGGCCTTAAAATCGTCCAAAGGCTTTACGCTGATCAGCGCCTGGCTCCAGGGCACAAACTCCGAGTCCCCATGCTCGCCGATCACATAGGCGTGCACATTTCGGGGGTTCACATGGAAATAATCGCTCATCATATGGCGCAGGCGGGCGCTGTCCAAAGAAGTGCCGGAGCCCACCACTCGATTGGCCGGAAAGCCGGACAGAGTATAGACCACCTGGGTCATAATATCCACCGGGTTAGAGGCCACCAGGAAAACGCCGTTAAAGCCGCTGGCAATAATGGGCTGCACAATGGAGCTGAAAACCTTGTAGTTCTTTTGCAGCAGATCCCGACGACTCTCACCGGGCAGCTGGGGCGCACCGGCACAGATCACAATCAAATCCGCGTCGCCGCAGTCGCTGTACTCCCCTGCTTTGATCTTCATGGAACTGGGCGCAAAGGGCAGGCCGTGAGATAGATCCGCCGCCTCGCCCCAAGCGCGTTCCTTGTTGATGTCGATCAGCACCAACTCATCGCAAATATTTTGGTTCAGCAGCGCATAAGCAAAGCTCATGCCTACCATACCAACGCCTACAATGGCCACTTTCTTCTTATCTGACAACATTTGAATGCCTCCCAAAGGACCACCTCTGCTCTATTATTTGAAGAACAGGGGCAATTCCAGGAAAATAATGTCTTTTCGATCAGCAGCGTCGCCCTCAGCCAATGGCGCGGCACTGGCCACGATATTTGCACCGAACAGCTCCACCAGTTGCCGCAGAGCCTTTAAGCTGTCACCGGTGGAGATCACATCGTCCAAAAGTAACACGCGCTTGCCGTCCAGCAGGTCGCCGTCCTCATGACCCAGGTACAGGGTCTGCTCCTTTTGGGTGGTGATGGAATGGACAGTTACCTTCTCCGGTCGGTCCATATACACTTTAACGCCCTTGCGAGCCACAATGTATTTTTTGCCGCTTTGGCGGCTCATTTCGTAAGCCAGCGGAATACTCTTGGCCTCCGGAGTCACAATATAGTCAAATTCCGGTACCTTTTTCAGTAGCTCTTCAGCGCAAGCCTTGGTTAACTCCACATCACCAAAAAAGATAAAGGCCGCAATGTCCATACTGTCAGACACGGGGAAGCGCTTTAACTGCCGCTCCAGCCCGGCAATATGTAAGGTATAATACGCGTCGCTCATAAAATCTTCTCCCCCAGTTCCGTACCGCCGATCACATGAAAATGCAGGTGCATCACGCTCTGCCCTGCATCCGCGCCACAGTTGGAGATCACCCGGTAAGAGGTAATCCCCTGGGACGCTGCGATCTGCGGGATCGTTTCAAAAATATGGGCAACCACGGCACTGTTGTCTGCCGTGATGGCGTTCATATTCTCAATATGTGCTTTAGGCACCACAAGAAAGTGCACCGGCGCCACCGGGTTCAGATCCTTAAAGGCCAGAATTTGATCATCCTCATAAACCTTGGTGGAGGGAATATTGCCGCTGACGATCTCACAAAACACACACATTTGCACTGCTCCTTACTGGATCATATCCCGTACCAGCGCAGCAGCCTGAGCCATTGCATCCGGCAATTTGTCTACATTCTTACAACCGGCCATAGCGCTGTCCGGGCGACCGCCGCCGCCACCGCCGGCCAGCTTGGCAATCTCACGCACCACATCGCCGGCTTTTACGCCGCGGGCAATGGCTTCCTTGCCGCAAACGGCAACGATATTGGCTTTTTCGCGTTAACACCGGCCACCACAGCCACCACATTGTCGCCTTTGTTCTTCAACTCATCGCCCATAGAACGCAGTGCGTCCGGAGCCACATCCGTCAAGTGGCGGTATAGAATGCCAGGCGTCCAGGTCAACCGGTGCGGCGAACAGGTCTGCGCTCTTTAAGTGCGCCAATTCCTCTTTCAGGCTCTTGATCTCCTTATCTTTGGCCTTATCGCTGTCTGCCAAGCGGCCAGCTTCTCCGGCAGGTCGTGAACGGCGCTCCTCAGCATTGCCGCAGCGCCGGACAACATACCGTCCGCCTGATAAATATGAGCCAGTACATTGTTGCCGGTGAGTGCCGTAATGCGGCGCACGCCGGAGGCCACAGAGGCCTCGCTGACGATATGGAAGAGGCCGATCTGGCCGCTGTTGCTCACATGGGTACCACCGCAGAACTCGGTGGAGAAATCGCCGGCCTTAACTATCCGCACAATGTTGCCGTACTTCTCGCCAAAGAGCATCATCGCCCCCAGCTTCTTGGCTCATCAATGGGCATCTCCATGCTCTCTACCGGGTGGGCGCCCATAATAAAGGCGTTAACCAGGTGCTCCACTTTCAGCAGCTCATCCCGAGTCATGGCATTAAAGTGGGTAAAGTCAAAGCGCACTTCTCGCTCGTCCACCAGCTGACCGGCCTGCTCCACATGGGTGCCCAATACCTGGCGCAGGGCAGCCTGTAATAGGTGCGCAGCCGTGTGGTTGCGCATAATGCTGCGGCGGCGCTCGGCATTGATATCCGCCTGTACCGGATCACCCACGCTGACAATGCCGCGGGTCACTTCGCCGCGGTGCAGAAAGATCTTGTCCGCATTCTTGACCGTATCCGCCACGATAAAGGCATTGTCCGCGCCGTTCTTGATCACGCCGCTGTCGCCTACCTGGCCGCCGGACTGGGCATAAAACGGAGTCTTATCCAGCACCAGCGTGCCGCTGTCCCCGGCGCCCAGCATGTCAACCAGTTCGCCGTCTGCATTCACAATAGCCAGCACCTTGGCATCGCAGGCGAAGTCTGTATAGCCCACAAAGTCCGTGGCCGATGCGTTAATTTTTACGCTATTGCCTTTCCAAGCGTCTGCACCGGCGTCCTTACGGGCGGCACGGGCGGTTGCTTTTTGGGCAGCCAGCAAGGCGTTGAACTTATCTTCATCCACGGTAATGCCCTTTTCCTCCAAAATATCCTTGGTCAGGTCCAGGGGGAAGCCGAAGGTGTCGTTCAGCTTAAAGGCGTCCTCGCCGGAGAACACATTGCCATCCAACTTGCTGATATATTCGTCCAGCATAGCCAAACCGGCGTCAATGGTCTTGCCAAAGGACTCCTCCTCAGACAGAATGATCTTTTTGATCAGCTCTGCCTTGTCGGCCAGCTCCGGGTACGCCACATGGTTCTCATGGATCACCGTGTCGCACACTTTATACAGGAACGGCTCGTTTACGCCCAGCAATCTGCCGTGGCGGCAAGCCCGACGGATCAGACGGCGCAGCACATAGCCCCGGCCGTTGTTGGACGGAATTACGCCGTCGCCGATCATAAAGGTGGCGGAGCGCACATGGTCGGTAATTACGCGCAGGGACACGTCCTTTTGCGCGTCCTCATGATATTTGGCACCGGAGATCTCGCTGATCTTCTTCATAATGTTCTGCACGGTGTCCACTTCAAAAATATTGTCCACATCCTGGAGAATACAGGCCAGACGCTCCAGACCCATACCGGTATCAATATTCTTCTGCTTCAGCTCCGTGTAATTGCCGTTGCCGTCGTTATTGAACTGGCTAAACACATTGTTCCAAAACTCAACATACCGGTCACACTCGCAGCCGGGGCCGCAATCCGGAGAACCGCAGCCATACTTTTCGCCACGATCAAAATAAATCTCCGAGCAGGGGCCGCAGGGGCCGGAGCCGTGCTCCCAAAAGTTGTCTTCCTTGCCCAGGCGCACAATGTGGCTGGGATCACACCGTTTTGCTTTGTCCAAATCTCGAAAGCCTCGTCGTCGTCCTGATAAATGGTCACATACAGCTTGTCCTCCGGCATTTCCAGCACCTTGGTGCAGAACTCCCAGGCCCAAGCGGTGGCCTCTTTCTTAAAATAGTCGCCAAAGGAGAAGTTGCCCAGCATTTCAAAGAAGGTGCCGTGCCGATCTGTTTTACCCACCTGCTCAATATCCGGGGTGCGAATGCACTTTTGGCAAGTGGTCACCCGGGTTCTGGGGGGTGTGACCTCGCCGGTAAAGTACTTTTTCATGGGAGCCATACCGGAGTTGATCAGCAGCAGGCTATTGTCCCCCTGGGGCACCAGCGAAAAGCTGGGCAGCCGCAGGTGGCCCTTACTCTCAAAGAAAGACAGGTACTTCTCTCTCAAGTCGTTTAATGATGTCCATTCCATATCTAAAATTCACCTTTGAATAGATTTGTTACAAAAGGGCAAAGGGCACCCACCGGGTGCCCCCTCACCTTGCTTAGAGTTTTTCAACCAGATTTTTCAGCTCAACGATCTCTTCCTTGGTAAAGGTCAGACCTTTGCTCATCTTGGTGTGGTCGGGTGACCAGTCTCTCACATCGATCTTCGGCTCGCGGCCGTTCCAAGAGATCATATTTACCTCTCGGGTCCAGCCCCGTGCTGTCTCAGAGATCACACCCAGGTGCTCCGTAATCTCATACTTAATTTCCGGCATATTCGCTCCTCCTTTGCTGATAATTTTGTATGTAAAAACAGAATTTACAAGCGCTTATTTTTGCAGGCTTTCTACAACCTTTTGGGTCTCCTGCGCGATCACCAGCTCTTCGTCGGTAGCCAGGATAAACACACGCACCTTGGCACTGGGATCGGTCAATTCCGCCTCGGCGCCCTTCACGGTGGCTTGGTTCAATTCCTCGTCGATCTGCACACCCACATAACCCAGGTAAGAGCAGATCCGAGAGCGCAGCCAGTGGCCGTTTTCGCCGATACCGCCGGTAAACACAATGCCGTCCACGCCGTTCATAGCGGCAATATAGGAGCCGATAAACTTGGCGATCTCATAGGCCTGCATCTCATGTGCCAGGCTGGCACGCTTGTTGCCGGCATTCTGTGCGGCGCAAATGTCACGGTCGTCGGAGGACACGCCGGAAATGGCGTTCACACCGGACTGCTTGTTGAGAATGGTGTCCATCTCATCCGGGGTCAGACCCAGCTTCTTCATCATAAAGGTGACCACAGAGGGGTCCACACCGCCGGAGCGGGTGCCCATCATAAAGCCGTCCAACGGGGTAAAGCCCATGGAGGTGTCTACCACTTTGCCGTGATCCACAGCAGCCACGGAAGAGCCGTTGCCCAGGTGGCAGGTGATCAGCTTCAGATCTTCAATGGGCTTGCCCATCTTGTCTGCGCAGCGGTGAGATACATAAAAGTGAGAAGTGCCGTGGAAGCCGTAGCGGCGCACGCCGTACTTCTCGTACCACTCATAGGGTACAGCATACATATAAGCCTTCGGCGGCATGGTGCTGTGGAATGCGGTATCAAACACCACCACCTGGGGCACATCCGGACCCACAACGGCCTTGCAGGCTCATAGCCCTGGATATGGCCGGGGTTGTGCAGCGGTGCCAGCGGAGACAGCTTGCGCAGGTTCTCCACTACCGTGTCGTCCACCAGCACACTGTGGGTATAAATATCGCCGCCCTGCACGATGCGGTGGCCTACGGCGTCAATCTCTTTCATAGAGTCGATCACCTTGTGCTCGCTCTCGCACAGAATGTACTTCACTTCGTTAAAAGCGTCCGTATGGGTAGGCAGCTCCTTGTCGTACTCAAACTTCTGTCCATTCACCTTGACAGACACATTCTTCTCGCCGCCGTTGATGGTCATACCGATCCGTTCAATGACGCCTTTACACAGCACGGACAGATCGCTCATATCCATCAGCTGATATTTTAAGGAAGAACTACCGCAGTTAATAACCAGAATTTTCAAAATTTTATCCCTCCAAATCTTGCAATAGAATTCTACAGCCATTATAATAA
>ENA-OQAS01000057-OQAS01000057.1-human-gut-metagenome-genome-assembly--contig:-NODE-57-length-53428-cov-7.126170_pt1 | contig 53428 bp, 59 predicted proteins | sample MGYA00242733_ERZ504523 | MGnify/ENA primary metagenome ERZ504523 (study PRJEB26092, sample SAMD00036239) | human gut metagenome | host: Homo sapiens | study: EMG produced TPA metagenomics assembly of...
TGATTGTCTTTCTACCATAGTCTTCATTTTACCTTTGCATTTGGATTATACAAAGGTCATTATACTTATCCTATGGTGGCGCAATTTTCAACTGGAATATTGGCGCACTTTTCAATTAGTATCTACAATGTTACTCTTAATGATGTATCCGAAAATGATATTTTAGAAACTTTTGGACTAAATGAAAAAGGGATGATAAAAAAACTTGTTGGTTATAATTGGGAAAATGCTTTGGATGACTTCTACGTGATATACGAACAAATGCATATAATGTGGCCTCGTCCTTTCGACGGTATAACAGAACTGATTGAGAAGTTAAAAAAGAAATCTATTCTTATTGCTTTGGTTACAGGAAAAGGAGAAAAGAGCTGTGCGATAACATTACGTCAATTTAATATGGACACGTGTTTTGATAAAGTAAAAACTGGAAATCCTTCAAAAATAATAAAGCAGAGAATTTTAGGGAACTGCTCGCAGATTATAAATTACAACCGGATGAAATGATATATATAGGTGATACAGTTTCAGATATTGTGTCTTGTAGGGAAGTTGGAATACGATGTTTATCTGCTTCATGGATAACTTCTTGCTTAGATGCACAAAAATTAGAAGCTCACAATGCTGGGAATGTTTTTTATTCAATAGCTTCACTTGAATGCTATTTAATGGGATGACAAATATATGTGCTTAATAAAAAAACATTTAGTATTTCTATTGTATGAACAAAATATCAGATTTGAGTTTCTTTCGATTATTATCGGAATGCTCACAACGTAAGTTTCGGTATCAGAGTTTATGGAAGCTATTGAGGAATTGGCTATTCATTTGGCTGATTTCAGTATCAGCGAACAGGATAATAGCGTTTTATTACGCTATTTTCATTCGGATTACATAGACTTAAATCGTATCATGTACGGTTTGAGCAAGAAAAAAATGCCTTATTTGTATCCCATTGATGAAGCGATTGGGCTACTGAACAATGAAATACGCCTTGTGGAATGGCGTATCAAGTACCCGGAGCAATTCAAATCACACTTTAACAAACAACCTTTTTCCCCTCTTTATTTGGCAGACAAAACAAATCTGATTGATATAATGGAAATTATCAGCGGTTTATTCCTTTCCAAACATATCGTCTATAAAAATGATAAACCTACTTCTTGTCCGACTTGTCTAAAGTTACAGGCGCATAATCTATGTTTACTGCCTTTTTCATTTTTTCTATTTCTTCGTTCATTGTACCGAGCAGGGTACGCATTTCCGTCTCTTTTCCGAATACCCGTTTCAGGAGAAGTTTTGTCTTCAGAATGAAGAACAGGATGTTCATTGTTCCTGATCCCTAAGCTCGTATACCTCGTCATCCAGTCTATATTGTTGTATTTGCGTTTTGTGAGAAAACAAAAAATCCTGATTCCGTTTGGAAATCAGGATTTTACTGTCTTTTGCTTTTCTTCAAAGTGGTGCCACCAGGAATCGAACCTTTTGCTTCGGTTTATTCTAATTCCTTGAATGACTGCACATTCTTGCTTTATCTTTTATAAAAACCATTGAATTAGCCTTACACTAAATTCATTGCTTTTCTTTATCAATTCAACAATCATTATCTCTTTGACAATGCAAAGGTAAGTAAAAGGTTCGATTTCTGCAAATATACACGCTTCTTTTCTTGATGTAATTTCTGATTAAATAGAATGAGATTTTGTAATTGATTAAAAATCAGGTTTTATTTGCATTCAAAGTCAATTTGTTTTTTATAATAGTAGGTTAGTAGAAATAGTTCTATTGATATTTAGCTGATGTAGCTTGTTAAGTAAACTTCCGAGTATGACTTGCATTCATTATTTTTTTTTAAATACTGATGTATTTCTGTTTTTTCAATCCCTTTTTTTTCTAAAGCTAAAGCCATTAACGAGTATTCATTTACTAAAGAAGTTGCTACTGTACCCTTAATATCAGTATTAATAGAGATAGAAGCTTTATCTATGTACTTATATAAATTAGCAGTTGGAACGCTGTCATATTTATCAAATCTTCCAATAAGAAAACTGGATGATGGACAGGTTTCTATATGAATGTTTTTGTTGATTATTGTTTGAAGTAAGGAGGTTTGTATCTTTTCTAATAAAGATAAAAACTTGTGGCTTTTTAATATATGCCATGCAGTTATTTGAGTGAGCTTGTTGTAGTTTTCGGCCACAGTTTCTAATAGATATGTGTCTTCGAAACCTCGAATTTCAAAATTTCCCATGTAAGATTCGAAGCTTAAATATTTTTCACACTTTAAATCCTTAAAACAGTCTTCTATTTTCTGTATGAATAATTTCTCAACATCGTCTTCCAATTTGACACACAATTTATCTGTCCATTTTTGTATCCAAATGAGATTATCTAAAAGAATTTGTTGTGGAATAATCATATTCCAATGCCTTGTTTCATAGTACTTTTCTACATCTACAAAAAGTGAATTGAGATGAGCTAGTCTGTTATGTCCATTCCAGTTCAAGAATACCAAGACTTCATCTACAGCCCTTAAGCCATCTATTAAATCGTAAAAATCTTCTCCAATGTGATAAGTAAGTTGTCAAATCCATTTTCTCGTCCATATCTAACTAATGGTGAAAAGAAATAAGGTCTTGATTTCCAATCTGCGCCAGCAAAGTCCACACCTACTATTGGTATTTGGTTATCATCCGCTTTTTTATAGAATTTGTGGAGAAATATTTCAAAAGTTTTTTGTGTTTCAGTTCTGTTTTTACTCCATCCTTCACGACTTTTGTTTTTTGGTTTGGGAATAGATATAGTGAATGCTATTCTGTCGGTTTGTTGATTTGCAAAAAGATTATCAGAGAAAAATGGCATAAAAAAATTGGTATTGGATTTTCTCGCCATTTTTTCTCTGCATTTTCAAAACTTATCGAAAATCTTGGTTCTATTTTTATTTTTGAATTTCCTTCTAAGCTACTTTGTATAACATATTTGTCTTTTATATTATCTCCTACATCACAATGTTTATTGTTATGGTCTTGAAAATTTTCCAAACCAACAAATTTATTTGTTAAAATATAGTTCTTTCTAATATTGATTTTTATTATACAATACATATAAAATGCTGTTGCCAATTTTTTTATGTTTGGATCTTTTCCATTATTGAATTCAAATAAATAGCTATAAAGAAGTTTTCTTTCGCCCCACAATAGCGTGTATGGAGAATTATTAAGAGTTGAAATATCAGTCCTTATTGCGTAGTCCCAATATGAATAATCGCCATCATTATTTATCTTTTGTGAACATAATATAGCAAAGTTAATATCATCGTAAAGAGATGTTGTTTGCGTATGTATCATATTATCTTCCCATGACAAAATATTTTCTATTCCGATCCAATCAGCCTTTTTACATTCTAAATAACTAAATATTTTGAAACGAATAGTCATTGCAATCTGTATCCATTTGCTCTCGTTCCCATCCTCTTTTCCTGAATATTTGCAATTCATCCATTGTATCCATTGTAAATCAAACGCAGCATATGAAGAACTAAAATGCAAGTGTAAATCACACAAATCATTGGTTTGTAACAAAGTGTTTAGTTCATGATTGTCATGTGTTAGCACTTCTTGCCATGAAAAGTCATTTTTAATTTGAGGTGAATTCTTTGATAAGATTGCACAAATCAACAGGTCTTCACCTAAAAACAGTGATGTCTCTCTCCATCTAAGTAGATTGTTAAATTGAACTTTTAGTAAACTTGAAGTATTATTTACAGACAATTCTTTGATAGCATTCATTAAAGATTCTAAAACGCATTTCCCAATAGTATCACAATCTTTTTTCCACTTTTGCTTTTCCATATCAGCCAATAATTTCAATTCACTTTTTGTAAAAGCTGGCATAAGTATAGACATAATCTCTACTATCTTCTTAAACAAAAAGTCATCCGATTTATATTTTTGAACAATGGCATTTGCTACATGATCAAGTTCTATTTCGTAGAATAATGCTTTTAGTATATTTCGAGGAAAATCCATAAGATAAACGAATCTATTATTTTATTTTACAACATCTTCTGTACAAGTGAACGTATCATGTCATAATTCTTTCTGAAAATTTCCATAATCTCATTCTTTGGGTGTTGTTTTTGTTCATCCGGAAAGATATTATTCCATGTTTCTTGAGGAATGGTGTCAACTACAGTACCATAAATTTTTCTTAATTCAGACACAATTCCCTTACGTGCTTTTCGAGTGAAGTTTAAGTTGTAAAATTGATAAAATTTCTGTTGTATTACACTTAATGATATACTTGAATCTGTTTCATAAATACGCTTAAATAAATCTCCGTTTGTATTCAATAGCTCAATAATTGCTTCTAAAAATGCAAATCGAATAACATACGGCTTTTGGCTGTCATTATTTTTATAAGTACGCATTTCTGAATTGATAATACTTTTATAGAAATCTGCTATCATTCTGGCATTATCATTCACACCGTGATAATCAAAACGTCTACTTGTTATCATTTCTGTCATGGCAGATAACACTTCTGCGTTTCTTATACTTGCATTGGATATTAAACGGAAGAATTTGTCTTTCAGGTCTTCATCGTTTATGAGTGTTTTGGTTGAAATGTCTTTGGGGGCTTCTGGATGTTCTTCATTATATTCTTTCAAATCAACATATTCCATCATACGTCGCAATAAACTCCATTTATTTTGATAAGCAAATTCATAAAAATCCCAATTATTATCGTAATGTAAATATGAATATCTGCCATATGCATACTTTAGATTTACGATATTAGTAAAAGGTGCCATGATGTCAAATACGATGTATCCTGTATTGATATTGAATGGAGACAAATGATATGGTTCAGGATTGTTCCTTTTCATACGTTCAAAATTCCCAATCTGTTTTTGAGGAACAGAACGTTTGGATGTAATGGCAAAAAATTCCATCATGCGAAATTTCTGTTTAAAGACTTCCATTTCTTTATTTCCAAGTGTTCCGTCTGAAAATTTTTTCATATTGTCAATCCAATCTGTGTATAAATTATCACGTAATACTTTTGCGCTAATAACTTTTAAATCACGGAAAGTTCCTGCGTTTGACATAGGCAAATAATTACCTGGATTATAAGTAAAATAAGCTCCATTAAGTAATTTTTGAAGTATATTAACCCGGTTAAACAAGGCGTCACTTTTAAATATCTCACCATCAAATTGTGGTTCTGGGAATATTTCCGCACTCTTTTCTGTTATTATGTCATAGCATTCATAAAGACGAATACTATAATATGATTTTATAAAAAACAAAAGTAAGCGGAGTTCTTCTTTTACGTTACTTTTCTCTAAAAAGTTTGTTAAGTAAAACACATCACCTACTGAGATGTTGTAACTATAATTATCCGGTTGTATAATATTAGTCAGCAATGAGTTGTTTTCATTTGTTGATATTCTTTCTCGATTATTTTCTGCCAAATAGGAAACGATTTGCTTGTTTATCAGTGAAGTATCGTTGTTTTGACCTAAGAGATTGGCAAACTTTTGGTCTTTTTTATCTAATTGATATATCCACGTCTGAAAGAAATAAGCTTTGAAAGCATGTTTATTGGCTTCTGATGTAGCATTGTTCACAAAATTCTCCATATTATAGAGTAAGCCTATCAAATGACGTAAAGAGCGGAGGTTATTAGGAACGATAGGCGATACGCCTCCTTTACTGTTGTAAAAAAGGTATCTGGTTTTATTATAAATCAGTTGTACAACAGCTTCTTTTACAGAATTGTATGTAGCAGAAGCATCTGAATCTTCATGTGTTTTATATATTTGCAATCGTTTATCGCAAAAATCGTAAGTCTTTGGCATTATAACACGATTATCTAACGGAATAAGTTTCGTAACATATTTTGTTGCCATGTCTTCTGTTTCCAAACGATTGTGAGGAGAATCCTCTTTATCCAAGTAAGTTGCCACTACGTTAATGAGCTGGTTGATATGGAGTGAGACGAATAATATGCATTGTTTGCTTAGCAGATATTTGCGTATTTGCTCCACCATTTCATAGGCACCTTTTATATTGAGATCTATATCATCGATAGAAATTACCAAGAAGTCTTTTTCAGCTACAGATAGATATTCCTTGATTAAGTTATCAATGCTTTTTTGCAATTCTTTTGCTGCTGCCAATGCTTCCAAATCTTCTGTTGTATTATAAAACTTCTCTCTAGGATGTTTTATTTGAGCCAAACAACGAGTTGTACGTTGAAAAGCTTTTCCTAATGGCTTTAATTTTTCTGCTTCCTCACATTTATTCTTGACCTTATCCAGTTTTTTTATGTAATCAGCATATAACTGTCCAAGTAAAAGCTGGATAACATTGTGCTCTTTATCAAAGAATATTGGATCTATCACTTCCAATACTTCGAACTTTTTGTCTACGATATTCCAATTCTTATATAATTCTTTTATGGATTTATTACTTGCGTCTTCCAATAAATACATTATGGTGCGCATGCAAGATGTTTTGCCTTCTCCCCTGTCTCCACAAAAAGATACTATACTTGGTGTTGTATTATTGGGATTGTTTACAATGTCCTGGATAAGTCTCAATGCTCTCTCATATTGTTCTTTAAAAATGGAAGATGTTAAGTTATTTTTTTCAATAATATATTCTTTTTCTTCTCCATTATAAAAAATTATCGCATCCATTATTATTGATGTTTTAATAGTTTGTCAAATAAAAAGTAGGTTAAGTACTCTTAATTCATTGCGTTAAAGTTAAATATAATTTTGAAAGCAATGAATCAAAAATTTTAGTGTTCAGAATTAACAATAACGATTCTTGTTAATTCGGCAGTAAAAATACATAAATGAAGTGAGAAATTAATGTTGTATCTGTGACTTTTATAGTTGATTGCTTATAGTAGAGTCAAATTTTCCCAATTAGAGTGTTGTGGTTGCTGGAAGGAGAATGTTATTAAGCTCGGTTGCAAGTTTGAGCCGTTGTCTTTCAATACTTGTTTTGAGGGTACTATCAAATATTTTGTTGCCAATAGAAAGCTTGTTGATGCAAACTGGTTTTAGAAGAATGAATAACAAAGGGGGGCTATTGTATGCAATATTGTAAAATCGTGTAATAAGTCCAACAATTCTATTGCCACATGTTATTTGACGACTTTTGATGACATCTGACGACTTTGTTTTTCTCATTCCAGGTATTAATCTGTTCTTTGTCTTGTGTGGTAACAGTGAGTCGGTTCATGAAAAATGTCATGCTATGAACATACAGGAAGCAAAGAAAATCAGGCTTGTTGATTTTTTAGGAGGACTGGGGCATCACCGGTCATACAACGCGGGAACAGTGTGTGGTACAAGTCTCCTTTCCGGATGGAAAAGGAGGCTTCCTTCAAGATTGATCTCCGGAAAGAATTGTGGTATGACTTCGGGCTGGGGAAGGGCGGGGATATTATTACCCTGGCTAAGGAGATTTACCAGACAGATGATATAGCCATGTGCTACGGTATATTGAAGATAAAAGGGCGGTTTTGAAACCGGTTACAATTTCCTGCCCTGTTGAAGAGGCGGCACCCGCCTTTCAGGAGTTGAAAATCAGGCCGCTTGCCAACCGTATATTGCTTACTTATCTGAAAGAACGGTGCATTGATGTGGAAACGGCGGGGAAAATATGCAGGGAGGCTTCCTTCAAGCGGAACGGAAAAAATTATTTTGCCATTGCCTTTCCCAATATTTCTGGTGGGTATGAGATACGGAACAGATTTTTTAAGGCTTGTATCTCCCCCAAGGATATTACTTGTATCACGAATGGACAGGAAACGGGCAGGTGTTATGTGTTCGAGGGATTTATGGACTTTCTGTCTTTTGAGCCTGCCTTTCCTCTTTGGACGAAGGGGGATTGCCTGGTGCTGAACTCCGTCAGCAACTTGCCGAAGGCTTTTTCCTTTCTTTCACGATATGATGACATTTACAGCTGTCTGGATAATGATGCTGCCGGAAATAATACGGTGATGGCGATGAGAGAAAAATATGGCAGCCGCGTACATGACCTTTCACAGGAATATGCCGGTTATAAGGATTTGAATGAATATCTGTGCCGTAAGCGATGAAACGTATGATTGTTGGAAGGATTATGTGAAGGGGGTATTGAATGTCGTTTTGAATGATAAAACTACAGAATCATTTTCATTCTTGATTATTTTCGTTATTTTTGTGCCGATTATTAATTAAATAAAGGTTATATGAACGAATTGTTGACTCAAATACAGGATGTATATGCCGCATTTTCTACCGATGCTGCGCTTCAGATTGAAAAGAATAACAAGGCCGCAGGTACTCGTGCCCGCAAAGCTTCGTTGGAATTGGAAAAACTGATGAAGGAGTTCCGCAAGCTCTCTTTGGAAGAGTCCAAAAAATAATTTCTTCTTTTCTGGTTATCTTTACTTGCAGTTGCGGGATGTCGGTTTGTGAAAAGCCGCTTGCTGCTACTCTTTTGATATTTTTTGACAGTACAACCAAAACGGATGCTCCAATAGGCTTGGATTATAGCCGGTTGCGGTTCGTAATGGTTGTATTGTCCTGCAAATATGGGTTAAGGATGTTCCCTGTCTTGTTCGTTTCCCGCCCACAATGTCCGGTAGTCTTGGCAAATCCTTTCGTAATCTTCCGGCTTCAAGTGCGGGAATTAGTGGCATACATATATTGAAGGTCTTCCGGCGTCAGTGCCGGATCTTGTCTTAGGATGTCATGGATTTCATCCTCGCACTCATAACGGTCGTTGAATATGCCCGTATGCGGATAGACAGCGGTACAATCCTCAATGATATGCTCTACAAATAGCAGGCCTTTCATCAGGTCTTTCTTGACCGTTATCTCGTGGTCTGAATGGGCGTTGTAATAACCGCAACTCAGATTGACACAGCTGACGCCCATCCCGTTTCCTTTCAGGACCATTACGTCGGTCAACAATCCGTTGTTCTCCTTATAACCCCATTCTTCCGGTTTTACCGCTTCTATGAACTCATCCGAACAAAGTTCCGAGAAACCGATGCTTGTAATCAGGTCGGAATTGCCTTTCCGGTCGGGCTGGATGACAAACCGTACGTCGTTGAAAAAAGGCATGTCTGCGTTGGAACTGCCCGCGCATCCGGTTTCCTCCTCCCTGAAGAAAGCTATTTTAATGGTATCGTATTTTTTCAGGCATTCCAGACAGATGAATATTCCGTTCTTGTCATCCGCCCCCGGATTCTCAAACCGCCTTTTGCCCGGGGAATAGCCGAAAATGATGTCCTTTGTCTCTATCGCCTTGAAATCCTTGGAGTGGTGGCAGTGTGCCACCTGGTCGATATGGCTGACCAGGCAGGGATAGTTTTCCCCCGTTCCTTTTATCACATAAAGATTTCCGTATCGGTCCTGTGAAACGGATATGTTACCGGGAAGTGTTCCGATATAGGAACGGAGGAAACGTATCATATTCTGTTCCTTTCCGCTCGGGCTGTGAATGCTATACAGCTTCTTTAGCAATTGTGTATTCATGTTCTTTTTCATTAAGTTTGTAACCATAGGGAAGACCGGTGCCGGGATTGAGCGTATCAAACGCCTCTTTGTCAAATATCCATGCCTTTCCGTCCTTTACCAATTTGTCCAATGTCCCGGCGGTGATGCTTGTATCCTTATACTTGTTTTCCGCATCCGTCCATACCTGAATCCGGGTGATGTCGTCCTCCTTTTCAAACCACTCATCGTCGTATTCGGAATAATACCAGTTCTTCCGCTTGAATTCCTTCTCCGCTTTTTCCATGCACTTGCCACAACAGTACTTCTCGCCGGTCAGGTGCGATTGCAGGGCATCCCTGTGCAATATCCATTCCTGGCATTCATCACAAGTTGTACAGTCATCATCATGGTGGTATTCGTATATTGATTCTATCCATACAAAATCGTTCAGGTTGTCCGTATCCACATGGATTTGCGCACCGTTCCTGTAGCACAGCCGGGTTTCTTCACAATAATATCCATGATAGTCATCCCATTCATCCCCGTCCTCACCCCCATTGAGGTTGATGTCTGTGGTGTCAAGGTCGTGAGAATATTCTTCCGGTTCATAATTATAGGCTTTTTTCTTACTATGATTATACCATTTGAAGGAATCCTGGTAAGAGAGCGTGTCGCGTATATCCAATCGGCAGTCGATTTCAAACTTCTTATTTTTAAGGGAGTTTCCGGAAATGTCCACAAAAGCATCCGCATCACTGCATGATGCGCCGATAACTTTATATCCGTCTATGTATTCTCCATGAATCAGCTTGTCAATCAGCAGCCTTTTCAGCGTGTCGTCCTTATTGGAGGCGTATTGCCTTTCCAACAACCTCCATTTTTTACCGTGTTGGTCTGTCACGTCTGTAAACAGGATTGCCCTTGCTACGATATAATCATGTTCGTCTGTGATATAGGCGCTTGGCATTCACTGAATAGGCATAAAACTCATCCCTGTTCCTACCCGTCATACAGGAACCGAAATCACCCTTGCATTTCCAATAGTCATATATCTTGTCAAACCGGTTGTCCACATGCAGTTTCAGACCGGAACCATGCCCGTAGCATAGGTGTACCATTGCCGGGTGAAGACATCTCCGGAAAGCCAGTTCAGGATTCCCGAGGAAAGCAGCTTCCCAATCTCCGTTTCAAGGATAAGCGTCCTCATGAATTTTCCGGATTTCATTTTGAAGGTCCGGTTCCGTTCGACATTGATATAACAGACTGAAGACTTGTCCATATCTTCGCAAATCCCTTTGGATTCATTTGTCCTGTACAATCCGGAGTGATAGATTTCCCCTATCAGTTCCACCTTGTTTGTAAGCTTCCCGTCGTTCCTTCCGGACTCTTTGACAGCCTCGGTAACTTTTTTCTGCAAGTCTGCCATATCGGATATGTGCAACAGGCTGTAATCGTTGTGTGTCAAACAATACCGGAGCAACAGGGGATTCTTTAAATGTCCGAGCAATATTTTGTTCTTTCTGGATATCACTCCGTTTTCCCTTGTTGTAAGTCCGAACCGTTTTTTGAAATCTTCGTAGTTTTTAATTTGTAAGCGCCTAAGTAAGTACATCTTCTACAGTTCATTTTCCCTCCTTACTTTTGCTACAAAAAAATAATATCCTATGATGCAGCGACGTAAACACATGATGAGCAGAGAAAAATTTATCTCCGTTCTTTTCCGTCAGCAGCAGAGTGGTTTGTCCATTGCTGATTTTTGTGAGAATGAAGGTTATAGCCGTAGTAGATTCTATCTTTGGAAACAAAAATACGGTATAACGGAGCGGGAGTTATTGGCAGAAGCCTCCCGCTTAGGGGTTAAAGACAGCTTTGTCCCCATAGTAATCAATGGCGACACGCCATCCCCCGGTATATCTCACGAGACTCCCCTGCCATCTCCCCAGCCTAGCGTCCCCTTTCCCTTGAAAGGAAAGGACAGCTCTGAAATATCCTTGGAATTACCCAACGGATTGAAGTTGAAGTTTAAAGGGTCTTCCGGCTGTGAAGCTGCCTGAATCTGATCTCTAAAATATATAATGCCAATGTTCTGCCTAAATGACAGCATGAGATATTTCCTATGCCCCGGTTATACGGACATGAGGAAAGGTATGTTCACTCTTTGCGGCCTTGTGCATGAGAGGATGGGAGGCGACATCAGAAGTGGGGACGTATTCATTTTCTACAACCGTTTCCGGACCAAGATAAAATTGCTCCATGCCGAACCGGGCGGTCTGGTCCTTTACGAGAAACTGCTTGAAGAAGGCACCTTCAAGATACCCGCCTATGATCCTGCCACCCGTTCTTACCCCATGACCTGGAGTGACCTGGTCGTTATGGTGGAAGGCATCAATGAAGATGTCAGCAAAGGCAGGCAAAGACGGCTTTCCAATTTGAAAAAGCATTGGTAAACAGTTGTAAACAAACAGCTTGAAGGCTTGTTTTTCTTATAGCTTTTCGCTATCTTTATATCATCAAAAAAGGATATTGAATGGCAAAAGAAGATGCAACCGGACAAGCTGTGGAATCCTCAATGGAACAGCTGCTGGATATCAACCGTAAACAGAGTGAGATCATCTCGGCCCAGGCAAGGACTATAGAAGAGCTCCGGGGTACGATAGTTGAGCTGAACGCCTCCCTGGCATGGCTGAAGAGGAAGGTGTTCGGAAAGATGAGTGAGAAATGCAAGCCTGTCGATAACGGAGACCCGAAGCTCCCTTTTGACTATGGCGACCTGGAACAGATAGAGGCGGAAATCGAAGAGGCCCGGAGCAGGGCGGCTGAACAGATTACCGTCCCCAAGTCCCGGGCCGCCAATAAAACGCCACGCCGTAACCGGGTCGTCATGAATAACCTTCCGGTTGTAACAGTCGTCATCGAACCGGAGAATGTCGATTTAAGCAGATACGTCAAGATAGGCGAGGAACATACCAGGACCCTTGAGATGAAACCCGGCTACCTCTATGTGAAAGACACGGTACGTCCCACATATGCCCTGAAAAATGAAATGGAGGCCGTTGACAACGGAGAAAAGGCTGTAATAACCGCTCCCATGCCACTGATGCCCATATATAAAGGCATGCCCGGGGCTTCCATGCTCGCTGAGGTCCTTTTACAGAAGTACGAATATCATGTCCCGTTCTACCGACAAGTGAAACAGCTGGAACATCTGGGTGTGAAACTGTCCAGAAACACATTGGACGGCTGGTTCAGACCGGTCTGCGAACTTCTCAGACCACTTTATCTGGAACTCAGGAAGAAAGTACTGGCCGCAGATTACCTCCAGGTTGACGAGACCACGCTTCCGGTTATAAACCATGAGAGGCATAAAGCCGCAAAAGAATACATCTGGATAGTCCGAGCGGCTGTGCCGCGTCTGCTCTTCTTCCATTACGACAACGGATCGCGTTCACAAAAAGTTGCGGTCAGGCTTTTGAAAAACTTCAAAGGATATCTCCAAAGTGACGGCCATCCTATTTATGACGCCTTTGAGGATAGAGAGGACGTGTGCCTGTGTGGCTGTCTCGCACATATCCGCAGGCATATAGAGCTGTGCAAGGAAGAAAATCCGGAATATGCCATGCAGGGACTCAAATTTATCCAGGATATGTATAATGTGGAATACATGGCGGATAAACAGGAACTCCCGTATGAAAAACGTGCTGAATTACGTCAACGTCTATCCGAGCCGATACTTGACAGCTTTGAACTTTGGCTTAAAAACACATACCCTAAAGTTCTAAAACGAAGTCTTATAGGGAAAGCCATAGCCTATGCCTACTCCCTGCTGCCAAGAATGAAACCGTATCTCCATGACGGAAGAATCTTTATAGACAACAACCGCTGTGAGAATGCCCTGAGGCCACTGGTCATATCAAGAAAGAACATGCTGTTCTGCGGAAATCACGAAGCTGCTGAGAATACGGCTATAATCTGCTCCTTGCTTGGCTCATGTAAGGAACGTGGTGTCAACCCCAGAGAGTGGCTGAATGATGTGATCAGTAAACTCCCCTATTATCTGGCACCCAAATCAGACAGAGACCTGAAGGAACTGCTACCGGATGTATGGAGAAAATAATCGGGACAGTTCCGGGAAAATGCAGGAAAAAACGGGAAAAAGCGAAATTGACACTCAATAACAACCCTGAGATAAGTTGGCATATGAAAAAATCGAGACGCACTTACAATGGAGTGCACCTCAATAAAAAATCGAATACACAAGATGTAGTTGAGCAGTCGCTTACTTTAATTTGGTAGTATAACATATTTTCCAGTTTTGATATTGTCCATGAATAAAAAAGAGATATCCCTCCCGGGACATCTCTTTGGGGTGTTTCAAACCGTATATTCCCTCACGTTGGAGTAAGGGTCTGTATTTCCTGTTCAGGCAGACATATACATCCGGATTGTTTTTTCATCCAGCCTAAGCAGTTTCTTTTCGGGCAGGAAACAGTCTATTTCTTCCATCAACTCAAATCCTTCCGGTGAGTTCGGGTGGTTCCGTATGGCATACTCCAGTTCGTCAGAGGCAATTTTCATTCCGTCGGTTTCGATGAACGGGTACTTTATTCCGAAAAAGTGGAGATATTCAATCCGGTTGTTGTCCGTCACTTCCGTTTTGTAATTTTTCATTTCTTTCGTTTGAACCATAATCTTTCTTTTTTGATTAAACATGACCGACTTGGCAAAAGCCAGTATTTCTATTTCTTATATGCCCGGTTTGCTTTTTGCCGTGATTGCGCAAGGCTTGGAAGAAAAAATACCGGAGCGAAGCGAGGATGATTTTTCCTTCCAACCAGTCCGGAGGACCGCCTTGCCCAATCGAAGAAAGGCGACCTTTGCAGGTAAGAATTGAAATACGATATGAATGGTCTTGTAAGAAATTGTGCGGCAGTGATGTACGACGGCATTCGTGGACTATCCATATACATGCCGCATTGTACGGCAGACATGGTAGGGAAATCCGATAGTCTGTCCGGGCATAAGTGTCATGTGCGGTCTGCCATGGAAAAGAAAAACCGTCCGGTAGACAGACGTGGTGCCGGATTCAGTCGAACGCTTCCATCCGGTTGGTTTCCAGCAATGCCAGGACATCTTTCTCCTTGTACAATAATTTGCCTCCTATTTTGTAATAGGGTATTTTTCCGTTCAGGCGGTAGTCCGCCAGTGTCCTTCGTGTCAGTTTCAGCTTTCCGGCAAGTTCGCTGTCCGTCATGTAACGGTCACCGTTCAGTAGCGGACGGAACTTTTCCGCCTGTATGTCCAGAAGGCGGGACAATGTGTCAATGGTCCGGAAAAACTGCCTGATTTCCGGACTTTCCTTGGTCAATAGTGATTGTGCCATTGTATCTTGCCAATTAAAGGATTACCTGACGAATCGTATTTTCCATAAAGCGGATGATGTCCTGACGCCTGTAATATACTTTGCGGTCTATATGGCTGTAAGGGAGCGCCCTGCGTCTTCGGAGCTGTAACAGTTTTCCGGGGGAGGCTCCCATCAGCATACATGCTTCCTGGTTGTCTATCCAGTCATCCATACTCCGGGAATTTTCCCCGCATATTTCCCGCACTTTTTTGCAAGGGCTTCCAAGGCCCTGTTCATTTCCAAGAATGTCTGCGCTTCAATGGTTACGATTTCCATACGTTTCTCTTTTTTGTCCGGTACGAAAATAGGGATGGAATCCCTTTCCTCCAAAAAGGTGTCTGTAAATGTCATCAGACGGCATCAGATGGCAAGGGGAGCGAAAATGTGAAATATTTAAATACCCCCGAGAAGTAGCAAGCAGGAATTGAACAGGATTTTAGTCCCTGTTTAAATTTTCTTCAAAAGGGAATGACTTGCAGGCCTTTTCCGATAAAAACAACTATATTTATCCGCCATCAGGATTTTAACCTTTGAAATGTTTATATTATGGAATTGATTGTGAATTTGTCGGTGATATCGGTTTTTATCGGGCTTTGGATGTATGCCCGGTATTGGAGAAGAATGTGCGGGAAGCGTTCTGCCAATATGCGGTTGCCTGCTGCGGGAGAGAGGAAAGAGAAAAGCTGATGCGGTATGCCATAATAGCGGGAAACCGTCATGCCCCCTTGTTGTATGCGTTGACTTATCCCGAACGGTTTGACAAGGCCCGGCCGTTACGCTTGTTTGAATTCAGGGGAATCCGCTGTGTGTTTGCCGGATATTATTTCCCTCAACGTTATGAAAACTGGCTTTGTGACGACCAGTCCGAATTTGTCCGGAAGGTGTATGATTTCAAGGAGGGGAGAGACCCATGCCGGAATTGTTTCTCGCAGGCGTTCCGGGTTCTTTCCGTTACCGGAGATGTGACCGCCATGTTTATGCCATGCAACACTTCCCGGCGTTACCATCGACGTTTTTCCGGTATAGCCGCTTTTCTGGAGTCCGGGGGCTATGCCCGGTCAGGGCTGGATCTGATATGTATCACGGAAGACAGGGAGAGCAAACACACTTCCGAAAGGCGTTCCGGAGTGGATACGGCCAATTACATGATGGCGATGGGGCTGCGGGGAAAACGGGTCGTAATTGTGGATGACCTGCTGACCAGCGGTGACAGCCTGCTGGAGTATGCCCATAACCTGGAAAGGGTCGGCGCCATAGTGACAGGTGCTGTCTTTCTGGCCCGTACGTTCCGGATGCCCTCGCCGGCAACAGTCAGACGGGTTGTCTGGAAACATCATTTATCGGCGTTGCTGACAGGAAAGTAAGACGGCGGGCATGACTGTACGCGATTTGTAAAGTTTACAATACCCCCTTTACAACTTTACACTTTGTCTTTTACAATAATACGCGGAATAAAATTTGTATTCTTTTCTAATTATTTTATAATCAGGATATTCGTTTGATGCTTTTTGTGAAGTGCCGGCTGACGGCACGTTTTTTTCACTATGAATGGCATATACTCTTATCAGTGCGCACAAGAAAGGGTATTCCAGTAATAACCTTTAAAATACAGGAGAGACATGCCATGATGTATATAGACAATGAAGTGCTTGAGAAAATGATTATGACCATAGTGGAAGGGTTTGACCGGATGGAAAAGAAACTGGACAGTATGATGCGTGTGAAGGACTGCATGGATGGTGACAAGCTGCTGGACAACTATGACCTGGCCAGACTGCTCGGGGTGTCGTTGCGGACAGTGGCCCGTTATCGGGAGAAAGGGCTGATCCGGTATTATCAGACGGATGAGAACGGGAAGAACTTTTATCGCAGTTCGGATGTGCAGGAGTTCCTGCAACAGCGTGGGAAGAAAAAATAGAATATGTTTTATTTCACAATGAGGAAGTTATGTTAACTTTGCACCTGAAATACATGTTATGAAGACAGATATGAAATATGCGGTGGCGGTCCTGGTGGACGGTGACAACGCATCCTTCGAGAATTTGGAGGATGTGATGGGGTTTGTCTCCCGCCACGGAAATGCCATTATCAGACGGATATACGGTGACTGGACGCGGAAACCGCTTTCCGGCTGGAAGGATGCCGCCGGAGAACACGGTTTCGGCTGGTACAGGCCTCTTCCTTTGCCTCCGGGAAAAACACCACGGATATCGCCCTGGTCATAGACGCGATGGATATTCTGCGTGACGGACTGGCCGACTGTTTCTGTCTGGTTGCCAGCGACGGTGATTATACCCTGCTTGCCCAGCGGATACGGGAAGCCGGCCTGCCGGTATTGGGATACGGTGAAGGCAAGACCCCGGCACCGCTGGTACGCGCCTGTACTGAATTTTTGTATGCGGACCGCATGGAAGGGAAGCCGGTGGAGAATACGCCCGGATACTTCTCCGGCGGGATATGGAATATTTTGACAGGGCTTTCGAGGAGGCCGCCGACGGTAAGACGGAAGTCCCTCTCTCGCTGATCGGAACCGCCCTGAAAAGGATGATGCCCAAGTTCAAGATAAAAAGATACGGTTGCAAGACTTTGGGAAAACTGTATGAGAAACTGGACCGTTATGAGCTGGTCCGGACGGAAAAAGGAGTGGCGGGGGCCGTACGGTTGAAACGCTGAACGTTTTTTATAAAGGGTGACCGAAACTCTGGTTTAGCCCGGATGAGCTTTTGATTTGAAACTTGAACGTCCCTAAAGGTAAAAAGAAGAGCCGTATCATTGCTCAAAACGGAGCTTGATACGGCTCTTTTCTGGTCTTGCAGTTACAATCAGTAGCTTTGCAGAGAGTCATTGGGGGGACATCCTCCGGATTTTTCAATTCGGGCATTATGGCACTCTCTTTTCCGTTTATACCGGGATGGGATTCACCCGTAGCGTGTCAAGGTTGAGATAAGCCCCCCGGTAAAAGGTCCTTCCTTCCCTGAACATGCGCCAGAGGATGTCGCAGCCGGTTTGTGCCAGCATGGAGTTGATGAAGAGGTCCTGCTTCTGCAATGCTTCCGCCAGCGAACAGCTCGGTCCGGAATCCTTCTCCTCAATGGTGGAATAACTTGTCTCCTCGGTAATCACATTCATTCTGGGTATGGTGTGGTACTCGGTGGAGGCGGGCTGATGTATCTTGTTCCGGATATTGCCTATCAGAACCTGCCCGGTTGTCTGGGCATTGCCGAAATCCATCCAGTAAATCGGTGTCTTTTCGTCATTGTGCGTATTCTTCCTGTGGTGCTTCAGGAGTCTCCACAAGTCAAGCCGGGAACGGATGTTGTCCGTGCAGGTAATGATTATATTTGCCAGTCCGGGACTGTCACCGTCGTGTTTCCGCCTTGACGGGAAACTCTTTCCTTTCGCTTCCCAGGTGTAGCCGAAGAACCGGTTGATACGGGTGACAAGCGCCACAGCCTTGTTCAGCCCGGTTTCCGCCTCGCTGAACAGCTGTCGTCCGATGTTCGCTCCGGTAACGGTATCGGGGTCGAAGACCGTGACATGCAGTCCCGGATGGCCGAGCGCCTGCAATGCCATGCCCATACGTGCCAGGCAGGTGACTACCTGGGAGCCTGTGCCTCCTGCCCCGATTACGAAAACGGTTACCGGATGATAGGGATTGAGGAGGTATTGGTCTGTGTAATGTATTTTTCTCATGACAGTATATCTTTTAGCTGTTTGTTTGCCGGTTTGAGCTCGTCATTGTTGAACGGCCGCTCCCGTGCCTGCTCCGTTACCGAGACCAGATTGCCGCGTGTCGGATTTTCACTTCCTCCCAGGTGCGAGAATTCGCTGAGCCAGAAGCGTTTCTCCCAATATTCCTGAAGCGCGTGGAAGTCCATATTTTCCGGTTTTACCAATGTGGAGCTGCCCAGGCACACACTTCCGCGCGTCACATTGAAGAAAGGCGCCAGATAAAGCGGCGTGTCCTCTTCCGGTGTCCGCCCCTTGTAGGCGAATATGGTCATTCTCTCGTTTTCAATGATGTAGACAACTCCCGGCAGATGGAATACGCCATCCTTGATGTTCAGGCTGTCCTTGAAGAACATCCGCCGTTTTCCCGGCGGGTTGTACCATATATATTTCTCATGCCCTTTCCGGGTGTCGCACCATAACATGTTGGAAGGCAGCCTGCCGTGGGGCACATTCTGCCTTTCGTCCGAATAGGATTCCACCAGGGCGTTCATGAACTCGTACGTGACCGGAATGCCCGCTTCCATTCTGCCCGCCTTGTTGATGGGACGAAGCTCAAGGTAATTCTTTCCGGTTGCATAAGCGCTTTCCCTGTATTCATAGGCAATGAGCGCCGCTTTGGGCACCATTATCTCCTGCATCTTTTTGGTCAGTTCATTCATCTCTATCTGATTTTTGATTTGAAATTTTGATTGGGGGAATTAAAAGGAGCCGGCTATATGCTGCATGAACCTCTGCATCCACTTAGAGAGCCTTTCCGGGTAATCGTCCATGCGGAACAGCCTGTCCGTTTCCGGTGTCAGGTACATGTATGTGACCGGGGTGATGGTATAGGTTTCACGGCAGTCCGAATTGAAATAAGACTCCATGTTTTCTGCCAGCATATCATTGTTGGAGTATGCCAGCATGATTTGGGTGCCAAGTTCTATCGGTGGAAAATCCGGTTCTTTCTCATACGCCCAGTCGTAATAATACTGTATGAGACACGGGCTGTCCGGTGTTATCAGTTCCATCCCCTCGCTTACCAGTCCGAGGAGTTCCCGTTCCGTCTTCGTTTCTGTCCGGCATTCCCGTATTTTGTCCTCCAGCCGTATGCAGAACGGCTTTCCCTCCATCCGCTTGAGCGCTTTTGAGATTTTTCCGTTTTCATAGGATTCCGCCAGCAGGTTGTTTCGCCTGACTTCCTGCGGCGAGGCGTCCGGGTCACGGTTCTTCCAGTCACGCAGTTCTTCCAGTGCCAGTTCGTAATACCATGTTTCATTGACCATGTTCAATCCGTGGTGCCGGATGAACCGGCGGATGAACTCGCGGACGATACCCCGTACCGGTACGGAGATTTTCTCTATGAAGTCAATGGGAATCCAGAACAATGTGTAATCCGGCCATTCATGAAACCTGTACAGGCAGAAATAAAGCCTTCCCGCCTTTTCCTCCAGATTGACCTGTTCGGGCAGCGCCTCGTCCATTGCCCGGTACAGTCCGGCGATGTTCATGCGGGGACTGCCCCTTCCGCGGACGGAAAGGGAGTTTTATCCCCGCCAGCCCGGCATATCTTAATGCCGACCGGTAGAGGAAGTCAAAATTCTCGGATGTCGTGAGATTTGTTTCGGTTTCATCCGTATTGCTTTCCATGTAATAATCGGTCGCAATGGGGGGAACTTTCCCGGTCAGAAAAGCATTAGGCTTTCTGCCGGTGGCAACCTCCGTCTTTTTCGGGAGGTCACACCCCGGCTGACGTTTGAGGAACCGGCTTCCCTGATAATCAGGCCTGCCAGGTTTGCCGTCAGGGATTTCGGTAATAATCTGCATGTTTCCTTCTTTTGATTGTTTCTCTTTATTTTTGCCATATCCCTATCCTTTTGTCCCGATGGTTGTCTTGAACCGGTAAACCGTCCTGTCATTCTCCCATTCCGGCCCGTGCACGGTAGCGTGGTCAGTTCGGGATAGGTCATGGAATAGAAGTCCATCACTTCGGAAGGGGACATGTTGCTGTCCGGATCTGCCAGCTCCATTTCTGTAGAATTTTTCTTCATTTTGAATATTCTCTGCAATCCTTTGATTTCAAGTGCCATAATTTTTTGTTTTTATAAGGTTTAACAACAGACCGTTTCCATTTGCGCCTCATCTTTCATCCGGTATTCTTCCGGAAAGTCAAGATATTCGGCATAAGGGTCCTCCCGGAGGAGTTCCCTGTCACATTCGTCATCCTTGTCAAAGCTGTACATTTCCGCCGGCTGCGGTTGTGACCTGTACTCACGGTTCCCGTTGTCTTCCGGTGCGGCCTGTACGGGGACATTCTGCGGTTGCGCCGGGACCGGCTGCTGCCATTGTCCTCCGTACACGGGCTGCTGCGGCATGTGTACGGGCTGATGGAACTGTATGGGCTGTGGCATGGGCTGCGATGCCTGCACGGGTTGTCCGGGGGGCATCTGTCCCCGTTGTTCCGCATAAGGATGAGGGTAAGCCGGTCTTCCGTCCGTTCCATATTGGACCGACGGGGCAGGCTGTGCATATTGTACCGGTTGCGGAGGCTGCTGTTGCGGTACGTTTTGCGGCATGGCTGCTGCCGGTTCCGGCTCGAAAATCTGCGCCTGTCCGTCTTGCCTGTACGGCGGTCGTGCTTCCTGTCGCGGTTGTGGCGCCTGCATAAGCGGTTCCTCTCCGAAAAGGCTTCCCTCGGAGGCTTTTTTCTGCACTTCCGCCATTTTTGCGTCAATGTCCTTCTGTTTTTCAGGCGTGGCGAGTGCCTTCGCCTGCCTGAGCACGTCAGTGCCTCGGAATAGCGTTTGCAGGCGGTCGCCTCATCCGCTTTTTTCAGCAATTTTTCCATTTTCTCCCGTTTTTCCCTGACCTCCTTCGGTTCCTTTTCCAGTGGGGATTTGGCGCCCTTGTTCTGCGACGCCGCCTGTTCCGCCTGCTTTTCGAATGTCTCCAGGTTGGTGAGGATGCCCTGCGCTTTCTGTACGGGAGTGCTGATGGCTTGAAGGAACTCCGCATCCAGTTCCTCCGGAGTGCCGTTCAATACCAGGGGGACGATTTGCCCCCCGCTTCGCCTTTCAGTCCGGTGCGGCGGGGCATGACAGCCACGGTCAGACGGTTGTTGACTTGCCGGATACTGAAACTCAGGTCAGTGCCGGCTGTAATCATTCGGTTGATAGCTTGAAAAAACATAGTGGTAAAATATTAAGTGTTATACATTCGTTTCGTTAAAGAAATCCTTCAGGATTTGCCGCCTGTCGGGTTTTGAGGCGATGCCTCTCAACGGTTCCAGATAGTAACCGATATGTTTCGGTCCGTCCACCGTGCCGGGGATACGTTTTCTAACAGGTCTGATACGGTGTGTGGCGGGCCATGCGGCCGGCATGACCGGAGCCGGGGAAGAAAATGTCGCTGTTCTCATGTCTTTAAAGGATTGAAGCTTATACGAATATGCCTGCCAGAAGCAGGACAAGAATTATTTTTATGACAAAGGAGAGTGTCCTGAAAAAGAATCCGATGATTGTTCCCGAGAAGAGGAACAGGACGGTGGTGTACACAGGGACGATCCCCTTGCTGTAAAGCAGGCATATTCCTGCGAGCAGGACCAGCGCTACCGCTTGTCTGCTGATTTTTTCGATGAGTTGCAGTTTCATGTTCTTTATAATTTTAAGTATGAATAATCCCATCGGGATATGTTTTCCCGATTTTATAGGCCCCCGGCCCTTGGATTGCCTTTTGCGCAAGGCTTGGGGAAAGAAAATACCGGAGCGGAGCGAGGATGATTTTCTTTCCCCAACCAAGCCCCTGAAAGGGGCCGCCTTGCAGCAAATAATGAGGCAATCCAAGACCTTTGCCGCTTAAAAGCGGAAAAACTATCCTGCCGTTTTGTCCGGACCGGAATCAGGCGGATCTCTAAAAAAGAAAAGAGGCACGGGCCTCTGATGATGCCTGTACCTCTTTCCTCTTTTGTCAGTTTGAAATCCGGATGGCCGGTAGACCTCCTCGGGTCATTCCTCCGGCTGTTGTATCCGGCGGATTTCACCGGTGATCCCCTTCACCAGTTCCAGTACACCGTCCAGAAATTCCTCCGGTGTCCGTTCGCCCCGCTCTATCTGTGCCAGTTCCGCTTCCCAGCCTGAGGTGAGGGAGGCGTCGGCTATTTTCATGCCCCGTACCGTTTCGTAGAAAAAGAGCCCCTTGGGAGTCGGAATGACGTATTTCCCCGAATAACGGATATATTTGCGTTCGAGCAAGGTGCGGATGATGTTGGCTCGTGTGGCTACCGTTCCCAGTCCGTTCCTGTCCATGAATCCGACCAGTTCCGCGTCCGTATAGGGGGAGGGCGGCAGGTTTCTTTTGCGGATGATGCTGCAACCGGCCACCTCTACCAGTTCGTCCCGGGACAGTTCGGGAAGGGAGAGACAGGAGAAGCCCTCTTCTGCGATGAGGTTTTCACGTCCCAAGACACCGGTCCATCCTTTTTCCAGTATGCGGTATGTCCGGGTACGGAATTTCTGTGCGGCGCATACCGCATCGACCGTGGTGTATTCCACCTTGCAGGATGGCGAGAAAGCTTCGAGCATCCTGCCTACGATGAGCGTATAGACCTGCATCTCCTCCCTGGCCAGTCACCGGGTGACATGCCGGTGATGATGATGGCATGGTGCTCCGTCGTCTTCAGCGGGTTGACGACGCTTTTGCGCCGGCAATATCCAGCCGGTCCGCATACGTCCGGAACTCCTTGCGCGCCAGCATCCTTTCCATGACGGCGGGAAGCGTGGCATACACATCCTCCGGCAAAAACCGGCAGGCGGTACGCGGATAGGAAATCAGTTTCTTCTCATACAGGCTCTGTGTGATTTCCTGCACCTGTATGGCGGTCAGGCCATGGTAGAGGTTCGCATCCGTCTGAAGTCCGGTCAGGTCATACAGAGCCGGAGCCCGAACCTCCTCCGTCCTGCGGCTGACCGCCGTGATGCGGGCTTTCCGTGCCGCCTTGCAGTCCTCGTACAGCTCCGTCGCATTCCGATGCTCCTCAAAATCTTCGGTGCGGCGCATCTTGATTATCCGGTTGTCTTTGCAGATGCTGATGAATACCGGCCAGCTGTCGGCACCTATATGGTTCTCCCTTTCCCGATAACGTCCGCTTATGGCCGCCAGGACAGGTGTCTGCACCCTGCCCAGCGAGTTGTTTCCGAAGCCTACCGCCTTGCACACGGCGTAACTAGAATTGACTCCCAGCATCCAGTCCGCCCTGTTGCGGCTGTCTGCCGCCAGGAACAGGTTGTCGAACTGATGGCACGGGCGGAGGTTCGCCATGCCCTCCAGAATGGCCTCATCCGTCAGTGACGAGATCCAGAGGCGGAGACAAGGCTGCTTGCATCCGAGGAAGCGGTAAAGGTGGCGGAACAGCATTTCCCCCTCGCGGGAGGCGTCGGTGGCCGCAATGATCGTGTCGCATGCGTCGAACACTTTGGCTATCACTTTCAGTTGGAGCACCGCGTTGATGTCGGGATTCCATCCGGTATCCGTCTTCATGTTCTTCACCGTCAGGTAAGGAGGCGGGACCAGCGGGAAATCCTCCCATTCCACCCTCGCTTTTCCAGAATCCTTCGGCATAGCAGGGAAAGCATGTTGCCGAATGTCCATGTCACCATGTAGCCGCCTCCGGTCATGTAACCGTTCTCTTTCTTATGGGCGCCTACCACTCTTGCTATCTCTCTGCCCACGTTGGCTTGTCAGTCAATATTGCAATCATATTCTTTTTTCCTTTTTATGTACTCCGTACGTCCGGCACGGAGTACGTGTCCGACTTCTTCCGTCTTATGCTTCCGGTTCCTTTTCCGGGCTGATTCCCTTGATTTCCAGGACCGGTTTTCCACCGGGTCCGGGTACCAGTCTCAATGTGGCGTCCATGCTCAGGTCGATGACCGGGGTACGGAACTTCAACGGAATGGCTTCCGTCTCCATGCCTTGCAGCAACCGCTCCATACTGCCGTCCGCCTCCAGCTGTTCCTTGCTGAGCCCGAGGGTCTTCAGAACGTTCCACTCCATATCTTCCGCCTTGAGGCGGGTCTTCTGATTCGTATTCATACGTTTCTTGATTTTGGGGTTGTTTGTAAGTCATTTTCTCTGTCATTTCCGGTATCATCCTACATGGCCTGTTTCGCGCTTTTCTTCTGCTCCTGTTGTTGGGCGTTGTCCGCCTGTGTCGCCCGGCGGGAAGTGTCCCTCCGGACATCCGGATTGTCCTGGAAATACTGCAACTGCCCGGAACCGGGGTTGACTTTCAGGTAGGAGCTGAACTGTTTTCCGTTGCTTTTCAGGTCGGAAATGAGAATGGACTTTCCGTCCTGGAGGTTTGCCCTCTCCTGTGCGGTGAACACATGGCCGTACACTTCCGCCGGGATGCGCGGCGCCTGCTGCTCGTTGAACCCGTCCGGGGTACGGGAGTATTGCGGGTTGCCGGTGGTCATGTTCAGCTTGACAAAGGCGGAGAACTCCTCTCCCTTGCGGTTGACCATATTTTCCAGATAGACCGGCTGTCCCTTGCGGAGCAGCTCCTTGTCCTCGTGGGTGAGCTGCACGTTGCAGATCTCCTTCGGGATGTAGATTTCGCCTGTCTCCGGATTGTGGCGGGTATAGTTCGGACGTCCCGTCACCTTGTCCAGCGTGACGAATGAGGAGAACACCTCGTCGGAGTTCCTGCGTTTCATGTCCTCGACCAGGATGGTGTGCCCCTCGCTGAGCATTTTCAACTGGGTGGGCGAGAGCTGTACCCCGCCGAGGGACTGCTGGTTGAACGCCTGGTCCTTGGGAAAGATGAACTCCAGCCCCCTGCGTTCGGCGCTGTACTGTAGTGTCGCGCTGAATTCTTTCCCCTTGTTGGAAATCATCCCGTCCACGAACACCTGTCCGCCGTTCTTGAGGGTCTGTATCTCGTCGGGACTCAACTTGACACCCCTTACCTCATCCTGCACGTAGACATGCTCCTGGCGGACGGCTACCAGTTCGTTGGTGTTCTTGTCGATGGAGATCAGACAGGGTTCCGTCGTGCCTCCGCGCAGGTTCAGTTCCGCCACACGTCCCATGTTGCCACTCTCGCGCAGGTTCTTCTTGTCCTCCTCGGTGAAGATATGCCCGAAGTACGGGCGTTCCAGCTGCGGCTCCTTGCGTATGCCGTGGATGCCGAGCCCGACCTGTCCGTTCTGCATGGGTATCAGTGAAAGGCGCGCGTCCATACGGATGGTGGCGGCATCCAATGTCAGCGTAAGCGGTACCAGTTTGTTCGTCTTGTAGCCTTTCAGCATGGAGTCAAGCAGCCCCTCCTGTTCGAGCGACGCTTTGGAAACACCGATCTTTTCCAGTGCGTTCCAGTCAATCATGTCTTCGTTGTAGCGGTAACGCGGTGCCTGCGGCTGTTGTTCCGCCTGCGGTACCTGCGGCTGCGCGCCTTGCGCCGCCTGTTGCACCTCGCTCTGTTGCAGGGGTTCCTGCGGTTGTTGCGGCTGTTGCTGTTGTTTTTTGCCATCGTTTCTGTTTTTTCTTGGTTTACATTCTGTTCCTTCCTGTTCTCTTTGGGACGGATTTCGTAGCGCTTGAGGAACTCCTTCACCGCGTCCGTCTGTTTTCCTTCCGCCAGGTCCTTGATGGCCTGCTTGTTCATCTTGTAATCGTGGACGGTCATGCGGATCAGCCGGAAATGCGTGGGGTTCTTGAGCTGGCTCCAGAAATTCTTGATGAAATTCTCAAGGATACTTGAGTTCTTGTCGAATTTCAGGATGAATTCTCGTTCCGTTCATCCGCCGGAACAGTTTTCACCTTTCCTTGTCCGTCGATTCCGCTGACCGCCCGCACGCCCGCTTTCGGATCGTTCTTGTTGTGAACCAGCATCAGTTCGGTAATCTGTTCCACCGGAAGGGCCTCGTCTTTCGCCTTCGGTTTCCTGGTCCGTTTGGGTTTCTCGTTCATGTTCTTTTCTTGTGCCATACATCATCTTTTTGAGGTTAATGAATCGCTTTGACACTTCAAATGTATGAGGATATTTTGGATAAAATGCTGATTTTCAAAAAGGCGACATCGAACGTCATCAGATGTCATCAGATGTCCGGAAAGGTGCTTCAAAACAAGTAGGAAATACAAGGACGGCAGGAAAAAAAGAGTATGGGCAGGCGAGGGGACGTACCGCAGGGAAAAGGACAAACGACGTGCATGGCACGGAAGAAAAAAGGAGCGGGTACAGCGGCCCATGCAGAACAGAGGGAGCTGAAGCCCCCTGTTTTTTCTTGTGGTCCGTCATATACTTATAAGAAGATTTCAGGCGGAACGGGATATGGTATGGTCAGTATTTGATTTTCAGGGAATATAAGAAACGGCTCCTCCGGAATATCTCCTGTATGTATTGCCCGTGCGTCACGTCGGTCGCAGTTTGCCCCTGTAATCATCCTTCAAATCGAAGCGGGATTGCCGCCGCATTCTTTTTCGCGGCAATTTTCCCCGGCGCCAGCCGCAAGGAAATTGCCACGAAAGAGTGTGGAAAATGCGGCTGGCAAGACCGGTTGGTTTTCCTTTGATGGAAGGGGAAACTGTCCTGTATATTATTATCCGGTCCTTTCAGACCTGTTCCTTGGTAATCCCGTACATGCCCATTTTCTTGTAAAGGGTCGGGCGGCTGATGCCCAGCAAGGCTGCCGCCTGTGTCAGGTTGCCTTTGGATATGGTGACCGCCATTCTGATCTGTTCCGCATTCCGCTGTTCGTCTTTTAGCAGGCAGTTGTTTATCTTTTCTTCCTTCGCAAGATTCAATATGGTCTTTCCCGCCTGCTGCAACCGTAAGCACTGAGGGTTATCAGTTTTCCGCCGCATATCAGCACCGCCGCATGGACAACCTGTTTCAATTCACGGACATTCCCCGGCCAGCCGTAGCCCAGCAATATTTTTTTTGCCGCCTCGTCAAAATCCGGAATCTCCTTTCCCAGTTGTCCGGCAGACTGGATACGAAAAATCAGCCAGCGGGAGTATGTCTTCCAGGCAATCCTGCAACGTGGGCACGGTGATTGTAAAATCCTGCAACCGGTATAGCAGGTCCTTCCGGAAGCGTTTTTCCGCGACGGCATCCTGCAAGTCCTCGTTGGTGGCGGCAATGACGCGCACGTCCATCCGCTTGTCCTGCCTTCCGCCCACGGGGCGGTACCTCCGTTCCTCCATCGCACGCAACAGCATCTGTTGTATTTCCACCGGCAGATTCTCCACCTCGTCCAGGAACAACGTGCCTCCCCGCGCTTCCTGGAAATATCCCGGTTTTTCATCCGTCGCCCCCGTGAACGCCCTTTGACATGGCCGAAAAAGGCGGATGCCGCCAATTCCCTTGACAGGCTTCCGCAATCCACGGTTATGTACGGCTTGTTCGCCCTCAGGCTCCGCTTGTGGATCTTGCCCGCCAAATGCTCCTTGCCCGTCCCCGTATTTCCGAGTATGAGCACCGTCATGTCCGTGGGGGCAACCAGGCGGATGTAGCGGTCCAGCTCGCGGAAAGCGGCGCTCTTGCGTTCATAAATCACTTTGGCGAATGCCTCGTCCGCCATCCTTATCTTTTTCAGTGCGGGGAGCAGCTTGTCTTCGAGCAGCGGTTTGAGGATATAATCCTCCGCTCCCAGTTTCATGCATGTACAGCCGTGTGTATCTCCTCATAGTTCGTCATCATGATGAACGGATGGGTGTAGCCCTGTTCCCTCATCCATTCCAGCAGTGCGGTACTTTCCCCGTCCGGCAGTCTCAGGTCGCCAGCACGATGTCATCCTCCCGGACGGAACGGGCGATGACCTGCCGCGCCTGTGCCAGCCGGTATGCCTTCACTGTCTGGTAATCGGCATTCTGCAAGAAATTGCAGATATAATCGCAGAACAATATATTGTCCTCAACCACAATCACTTTCATAGCTTTCCTTTGCCTGTTGTGCCAAATCAATTATTTCCTTTCCCTTGTCCAGTACTTCCGGACCGCCCGGCCGAACTCCTCCGCCGAACATTCCCCGTCCCCCTGAAGCAGCATGAACAGGTCCCGCAGGGGCTTGCCGGCATGGATTATCTCCCAGGAACTGCTCAGGTGGTGGGTCCATTCCCTGAGCGACTCACAATCGTTCCTTTCCGCACTTTCCGCCATCGCCGCGATATCGTCCGTTGTCTCCCTGATAAGCGTCTCCAGCATTTCCAGCCTGTCGCCATACTCCAGCAACGCATGGAAATCGATCTGCTCCTGCTGCCTTTCGTCACCCAGGCATCCCGTGCAGACTTGCAGCAGCTCCTCCACGGAGAACGGTTTTTTCAGGCAGGCCGAAAACCCCGCCTCATGCAGGTCCGCCGTATTGCAGCCTCCCGAAGCGGTGGCCGCAATGACCGGAATGGTCCGCGAGTTTCCCACATTGGCTGTGCGAAGCAGTTTCAGCACGTCGAACCCGTTCATCTGCGGCATTTTCAGATCGGTAATCAGCAGGTCATAGTTCTGACGGCGGATGCATTCCATCAGGTCACGTACGCACCCGCATGTCGTGCACATCACCCCATGGTGCGCAAACATCTCCTTGACGGCGGCCAGCAGGACGGTATCGTTGTCCAATGCCACAACGGTAAAAGGCTGTACGAAAGGCCGGGTGTCGTTTTCTTTCTTTGCCGTGTCCTCTGCGGTTGACAGAGGCAGGAATACCGTGAAACAGCTTCCAAATCCTTTTCTGCTTGTCAGTTCTATCGTGCCTCCCAACAGTCCGACCAGCTCCTTGACAATGGAGAGCCCCAGCCCCACGCCCTCCTCGGCCATCGCGTTGGGCAACCGCTCGAAAGCGGTGAAAACGCGTGCCTGTTCCTCCGCGCTCATTCCTGTGCCGGTATCCTCGACAGAGAGCTGCAAGGTCTCATTGTCGAACCGAAGGCGTAATGTGACCGTTCCCCGCTCCGTGAACTTGATGGCGTTTGACAGCAGGTTATGTCCTATCTGGACAATCCGTTTCTTGTCCCCGATGACCACCCTGTCCCTTGAACTCTCCATATTCAGGGAGAGGTTCTTGTCCGTCGCCAGCGGCATGAAATCCGCTTCCAGCGTCTCAATGACGGTATGCAGCCTGAACGGAACCGGATTAGCTTCCTCCTTTCCGCTCTCCAGCCGGAAAAATCCCAACAATGTGTTCAGCATGGCCTCCATGTGCTCCGCCACCCGGCGTATCGTCTGGTTGTATTCCTTCCGTTTGGATATCTTTTTCTCCGTTGCGAGCAGTTCCGCATAGCTGTTGATTGTCGTAAGCGGTGTGCGCAGGTCATGGGTCACGGTCAGCATGATTCTTTTTCTTGCCGCAATCAGCTCCTCGTTTTCGGCAACGGTATGTTCCAATTGCCCGATTGTTTCCTCCAGCCTTTTCTTGTAGCGGTTTATGCGTGCCATGTCCCGGTGTATAATCATGTAGGAACCTCCGAGCAGCAGGAACATGACTACCACCAGTCCGGCAATTATAGTCAGTGACCGTTCGCCTGTACTGCCCAGCTTCTCCTCCCGCTGCTGTATCTCCGACTGAATGTTCCTGTCCATGTGTCTGATAACCTGTTGAAGCTGCTCGTTGAGCAACCTGTTGCGGGAGGCGAGGATATGTGCCTGCTCGGAGAACTGGAGCGCATATTGCCGCTGTCTGTCCGCAATGGTCCTGTTGAGGGCATGGAGTGCGGACGCGTTCGGGGAGGTTTCCGTCTTCTCTTTTTTCCCGAACAGCCTTTTCAGGAACCCTCCTTCCTGCCTGTCTTTTTCGGGAGGCTTTGTCCGGCTATTTGCGAAAGTTGCCCGGTTATTTCCCTGCCGGTTTGCTGCTGCTTGCGCATAATCTCCTTGATTTGCAGCATGGACTGTTCCTTGTCCCTCCATAAGATGCGGATACTGTCTATCCCGGCGTTGGGATGCAGTTCCTGTAAACCGTACAGCAGGCTGTCAACGGCCGATTTCTGTTTCAGGTACGTGTTGAAGTCCTTCTCGTCCCACTCCGTGAATGTGTCGCAGAACAAAGAGAGTTCAAGCATTTTCATATATACATTGCGTATGGTACGCTTTTGTCTGTTTATTTGCCGGACATTCGTTTCTATTGATTTGATTTCCAGCCATTCGTGGATACCTATATATATGATACAGCCAACCGTCAGGAGCACGGTGATATACCCCGCCGCAATCTTGGCAAGAAGCGACCGCGGGTGTGAAGTCTTTCTTATCAGTTTGTTCCAATTTATCAATGTATGAGCCTTTTTACATTTGTTATACCAGTTTTAAACAAGCGGACAATAAAAACCGACCAGTCGGTATTTTTATTATCCGCAAAGATAAACCTTTCCAAATAATAACAAAAGAAAAAGTATTCAAATGCAAGGCAAATGTGCCGTTTACATTAGAAAAATACGGCTTTTAAGCGAAGAGAAGCGGTTATTGTATTTGAAAAAGCAGTGCTCCAAAAGTCTTTCCTATGGAATTTTCGAACAATTGTCGGCTGAATGCCTGTGTGTCGTCCACAGACTGTTTGTAAATGACAACGACCGCATTGAAAAGAAAATCCTGTTCCCTGGCAAGAAGTTCGCGGTACAATTGCGGAAATTCGTCCATGTATTCGTTGGCGGAGGATACGAACTGCATGTAATACATCAATCCGTTGCCCTCCAGTTTTTCAGGAAAGCTGTCGATTACCCGTTCGATAGGATTTTTGTAGGACCGGAGAAATTCGTCCCATCTTCTCCCTTCCAGGTAATCCATTTCCGGAGAGAGCTGGGAAGCCGGGAAAAAGCGCATTTTCACGACAGTGTCAATCAAATGCCGTTTGGATGAAAAATAGTGCATGACCGCGCCTTTGGACTTATGCACGCTGCCGCCACATCGCAAAATGAAGTCTGTTTCATGCCTTTGGTAAGGAACAGTACATACGCCTCGTCAATTATCCGCTGTTTCAAGTTTGGATCCATATCACACCTGCATTATATAAAAATAGCACAGATGCAATCAACAACCCAAACGTGGCAGTGGAAAAGCCTAGAGATGAAGTCGACGCACCCGTGCTATATGTTTTGATATAGCGCAAGCTGTCATATCCCATCTTCTCTCTTTGAAATTTTCCACTTTTCGTTTGAAAGATGTATATGATACTATACTATTTTATCTTTTAGTTTTGCAAAACTAAGCTATTTATTGCTTATTTCCAAACTTAGACTACACTTAATAACACTGTTCCATAGGAAAAACGTCCGCTTTCAGGAACAAGCAACAGGATTTTTTCACCGGACTTCAGCTCGTGTGTCTTCCAGAATTCATCCAATATGGCGAAGATGGCGGCAGAGGCTATATTGCCTACTTTGGACAGGTTGGTAAACCACTTGCTTTCGTCAATTCCGATTCCAATCCCTTTTAATTCATTTATTATCTTATCATAAAAAAACATGGATGAAACATGGGGCAGTACATAAGAAATGGATTCCGGTGCCACATTGTGTTTCTCAAGACAATATTTTATGTGTTTCGCCCAATATGGGACGGCATTCCTTTCCAGTAATTTAATATCTTGCTTTACAGTAAAAAGTGAGCGGTCTGTCAATTCCTGACTACTGAAACTTTTCCAACTTTTCAATTCTCCGTTTTTTTCTTTTTCCGCTCCCATAAACATACATGTCGGCAATTCATTGGCATACGAAGTCATTTCCACCCATTCGATATGTAGAGCTTTTCCTTTACCCGGATTATCCTGTAATAATACCGCACTGGCACCATCACTCAGCATAAAGCGTAGAAAATCTTTTTCCAATGCCATGTATGGTTGTATTCCAAGATTGGCGCATTTTTCGTATTCAACATCAAAATTTTTGGAAAGCAACCCCGCTGATGCCAACTCGGAACAACTACAAACAGCATTACGTTTATTGCCTGCTAAAATGCTTAAATATGCAATCTTGAAAGCTTGAATGCATGACAAACAGATACCAGACGCTGAAAATATTTCCATTGGAGCATTTTTCAGCAAACCATGTACCATGGAGGCATGTGAAGGCAGCACTTGGTCAGGACTGGCAGTAGCACATGCTAAAAGTTCTAATTCTTGCAGAGGCAGTAAAGCTTCCGCTAAAAGTTTTTGTATCGATAATTGTGCCAGTTCCGCATTCGTATGCGTCATTTCCTGCTTTGTATTGACGGCATAAAAACGTTGTTTTATTCCATTTTGTCTGAGTACAATATTTTTAACACGAGAATGTACTCCAGAGATTAACCTAAATAATCTTCCATAGAATTATTATCTATCGGAGAATTCGGGAAGTAAGAGGTTACTGTTGTTATAAAAACTTCCTTTAACATTTTAAATTATATTTTTATTAAGCTATATATAAACATAAACTGTTCCTTCAACAGAGGGATATTCAATCCATTTATCAACGCATCATTATAAGATTGTCCAAAAAACACGTATTTGAACTGTTTGGCAATATTCTTGCAATTGTATTGAGTTCCAATTTCTCCTCTCTCTTGTGCATGTTTCAATATCCTTTCCCATAGTAATAGCTCTTTTTGGGTAACTATCGTTGTTTCCTTTGTAAGTTCGGATAAAATTTTTCCGCCTGTAATATCAGACTCATATAAGCCCTTGTTCCGTTGGTATTGGCGTTCGGCAATATGAACTGGTATAGATAGTCCATTGTACGTTTTACGTTGTCAATGTAATAGTTGATAAAATCATGCAGTGATAGACTTTCGGAATTTTGCATTTTATTATCTACATCTTGTTTTCTCAAGATATATTGATCAATCACATCCATAAACAATTCTTGTTTGGTCGGATAATGATAGGACATACAACCTCTTGACAGGTTGAGACTTTGTTCAATATCTTTCAAGGGGACCATATTATACTCCTTTGTCAGAAACAACTTGAATGCGGTCTCCCTTATTAACGCTTTTGTTTCTGTTCCTTTTGTTCCTTTCATAAATATGTATTTTAAAAACAAAAATAGAACATTTGGTTGAATATCCAATCTTTTTTGCATACTTAGTTTGGAGCGAATAAGAGTTAAACTACATACGTTAACAGTATGATACTTAAATCAATTCCATTATTTTGGACAGTTTTGCTTCAGGCAATATGGGGGTCTTATTTTTTTTTGTTACATTTGCTTTTAATAAAAACCGACTAATCGGATTTTATTCAGGCGTAGAGAAGAACTCAAACGAAAAGTGGAATTTATTGTATGAGATGATTCTCTATGCCTTTTTTAACTTACTACTTCCCCCAATTATGACTCTTCCGCGTAATTTTGTTTTCATCTAAAATTTGAAAACCGAATCATGCCTGTTGTCAATCCGTTGAATGGATATCAACGAACATAACTGCGACAATCTCAGGTATTGCTGCAATCAGCGGTATGACCAATTCCTTAGCACAAGTTTTGTATATCATAATCTTTTCATATAAACCGTCCAGTCGGTATTTATTGCAAAAATAAAAACATTTGGAATAAAAACAAAGGGAAAGATGAAACTCTATGTTAATAAACATTTCATCCTTCCCTTTTGACAAGTGCTGATTTGTCAAATTTATCTTGGAGTCATTTTGACTTTAACCTGTACTCCCATGGAGTTTAAGACGCGAACCGGTGCTTTTTCGCTGGCTTTCAAATAAAAAAGAAGGTAGTCTTTTGCCCGTTGGGATTCGAAATAACCTTTTTCGTGGTATTCGGCAATCCACTTTTGAATTACCGGAACCTGCCAGCGGTTCATTAATACATAGTAACCGAATTTATACTCCAAGTCACTCAAAAAAATATTGAGTTTCAGGTAATCCCACCAAAACTGTTGCTTCTTTTTGCTTTTGGCGTTGAGTATGACCACCTGATGGTCAAAGGTGTCACGGGGATTTTCCCAATCTTGGCGGGAGATAAATACATCCGGAAGCGCATTGTCCGCGTTGTCCTTTGCCGGAATGAAAGGGGATAACGCCTCAATGGAACCTTTCATCTTTTCATATAATGCCGGCTCATATTCTTTGTTATACAATATGACGTCTCTCAAGCGGGTGGACGTAAGATGGGTTACTACCGGGCGTCCGCTTATACAATGTTCAGGGACAGTCATCCTTGAAGCCAGTTTTTTCATAAACTTGACTTCCGCCGTTATCTGTTCTTCCTTATCCGTTTTTTTGAAGGGTAGTCCGTGCAGGCTATTTTCCGCATACCCCGATGCAGTTCCGTAAGCTGTAAGGCTCCATAAGCGCAGAAGATGGAAGCACGGATAATCTTGAAGATAGGGGTACGGTCGCCCTCGTGTGCCACATACGGCAGGTCTGCCACACCAAAAAGCATTTCATTTTCCACTATCAAGTCGGCGGAGATTGTCTTACCCTCTTCCAAGCGACCCTTGATTTTGAAATTACGTTTTTGCCATCCCCAGGTGTGAATGGGTTGCGTAGCCAGCAGTGTCACACAATAATTGCCATTGTGTGGCGTAAAATCTACATTTTGCGGGGTTGCCTTGGACATCAGCTCATTCAGCAACTTGATTTTTTGGATATTGTCCATAAATAAATTGGTATTAAGTGAAACATCTTGTTAACAGTGCAAATGTAGGCATCGGCTTTCGTACCCGAGTTCCGTTTTTCGCCGAAAATCACTGCAAGGTCAACCAATTATTCGATATTTATTCTATTTTCGATTCTCAATATATAGTTTGTTTCCAAGAAAAAGCGTTCCATCCGTACCGCCTGGCCCGTTCTGAACAAAGGTCTTTCGCTATTGGCTATGCAGGCTTTCTTTATAGGAAAATTCCGTGCCTCTTCCTGTTGTTCAAAATAGTCAATGGTAGAACGTAATTGTTGTTCACCATCCTTTATCACTGGCTGCCTTTGCTTTTTCTTTGTTTCAGTTCCACAAATATGATCGTGTCTTCATAAAACAGACAGCCGTCACAGCGATTATCCATCTTTCCGTCCGCCTTGCGTAATTCAATGCAATGGTCAACCGGTACAAAATTTACTTTAAGCCGGTAGTGATTGTCCACTGCCGCAATCCAATCCTGTCCCTGTTTTTCAGCGATGTATGCTTTTTCGGCAGCCGGAGCGGGCCGGTCACATATACCGAATTTGCGTTTGCATGAGGAGGAAATATGTTCTGTAGGGAAAAAGTCAATCATACTCTTGTTGTATTTCCAGTAATTCGGCAAAATCCTCGTTTGTTTTCTCCAGCATCCTATTGAGGAAGTTTTCATCGGAAGGCAGTCCATGATATGTGTCCAATACGGTTGCCGTTCCTTCCACTTCATTGAATTCGTAAATAGCGATTTCGTCAGGATGTATGGCGGCTTCTATAGGATAAATAGTACCTATTCTTTGTCGTGCCTCATCGGAAAGATTGCCAGAAGCCAACAACATACCGGTTTTGACAGCGATGGTCAGGCTGTTGATGAGGTACGGGCTATGCGTTGTAACGACCAGACGGTTTGCCTTTAACGAATTGTTGAAAGCCAGCAATTGTTTCATTATCATCCATTGCGATTCCGGATAAAGGTTTTGTTCCGGTTCCTCCACGATGTTGACAAACGCCGACTTGTTGAATCTGGCAGAAACGGCTGAAAGGGCGATTCTCCGTTGCTCGTCTGTAAGATTCGGTATATTCCATATATTCGCCACTTCCGCTTCGAAGCGTTTCGCTTCATCGCTGCTCATCTTTTGGGCATTGTTTGCCTGGCTTTTTACAGATTCGGACAAATGCAGAGAAACCAGATAAAGCGGTACGATGGACTGGAAGCCACTGGAAGCCTCCATCAGCTTCACTTTGTAATCCTCACCTTTGACATAGACAATGTCGTTTTGCTTGTTGTATTCCAACTGCGCATGGTTGATAGGAAGTTCCAGACCTCCCTTGATGAGTTGTTTGGCGTTGTCATATTCCGTCAGAAATACCAGCAAGGCATCCGGCAAGTCCTTAATCAAATTCGGTTTGTTGACCATGCTGATGAAGTTCCGCTCAGCGGGAACATACATGATTTGAGGGAGGGCATATCCGTTCAATGTACCTTCTTTTTTTCTATGATAAGTTCGCCCTGTCTGGTATAGGTGACTTATAGGAATCCCCTTCGTAGAAAATTTCAGTCCGTTCCTTTATGAAATAATTGGAAATACGGTGATAGCCGCAATATTTGTTCTTGAACTTAGCCGCGGTAAATTCTTTCTCCTTGAAATCCCCCCGCGTCAAAACCTTCTCCATCCATGTAAAGGTGGAAACCAGTTTGGCAACCGTACTTTTACCGCTACCCTGGTTGCCGGTAAAAACGGTCACTTTTTCTATGTCAATCCATCCGTCCATTGCGGAGACCGTTTCCTTGAGCGGACCGAAATTCCTAATCTTGATTCTACTCATATCGTTGTTATATAGACTATGTGCAAATATACCATTTATAAATAAGATGACCTAATATAAGGTAAGTGTTTAATGGAGTGAGCCCATTACTTTTGTTCCATGCTTATTTTGCACATAACAGACCAATCAGTCTGTTGTGTGCAAATATATTCTTTTTGTATGAGAACGGAAACAAATGTGGTATTTTTTTTGAAATGTGGGAAAGAGGGTTTTGATACCCTCTTGTTGTACGGTAGGTATTTATATGAATGAGACTTCCGTATCGGGCAGGAGAGCGGTAATGTTGTCAACCGGATTGATGGAGATTTTAACTGCATGGAGCCATGACAGTTTCTGTTTCAACTTCTGCATCCATACGCTCATTTGGGCTTTGCGCTCTTTGTCGTCTGTCGCATCCAGTTCTATGCAGGCAATGATGACTATTTTCTTCCGGTCATCAACCAACAATTGGTTGACTTGGGTAAAAAATGCTTCATCATTTGTGGAAAAACGGGCAGAACCGGTAACTGTGGCAATCGTGTCCCTTACTTTGACGGCAATCCTGCGCATCAACTCATCGCCTTTTGCCTGAAGCACATTCCGGGTCTCCTCATCATGTGTGTGACCCCTGTAATTCTTCACTTCAATCAAAAACAGCTGTCCGTTATCATGAATACCCAAAAAATCCACCGCTTTGGTAGGCTGCAAGGCATTGCTTACCTTTTTGTGTGCCAAATGCTCGTCATACTTGACAACAGTCCATTGGGGGGACTGAAACTTGAAGTTTATGCCGCTTTCCTGAAAATTACTCATATTGGTTGATGAATTGCTGTTCCAAATCGTAAAAAGCCGCATATTCCTCCAATATCGGATTGTTCTGTATGCCTGCCAAAGTTTCGCTTTCTTCCACAATGATTCCCTTATCTTCTTTTTTCAAGCCGAAGAACTTGACGGATATGTTCGTGTGTTCCTTATATTCGGAATAGAGAGAAAGAGTGTGTGTAAGCAGGTAGTCGTGAGTGGCGACGAAAATCTGCAAGCCGCATTCCTGAAGCACACGGATAAACTTTGCCACGACTTTCACAAGAGCCGGATTCAAGTTGGCTTCGGGCTCGTCCCAGAACAGGATGGTGTCTGCATTGATTTCCCCATTCAGTATGAGGTACAAGATGGAAGCCAGCTTGCGGAGTCCTTCGGCTACCAGGTGCGCTTCCATGTTCCCTTTTTCTGTCTGTATATAGAAACGTCCGTTCATCTGCAAAACCTTGAACTGCAATTCTTGCTCCAGCAACTCGATAGCCGGTTTCAACGGATTGTCTTCCGACTCACGCAATATGGGGAGTGACAACGCGTGCGCCAGATTGATATACGTTTGGTCAAATGAGATTTCACGTTTACTGCTCAAACCGATAAAGCCTTCGAATAAAGAGAACATCTCACGTGGGGGAATATAGATAAAGTGGCGATCGTCCCACTTTTCGTCCGTTTCTAATTTTACAGTTGTTTTGGAAGCGGATGAAAAGCTGTATTGCAACGGTTTGTCGTCTATCGTGACTGTAATGTTTGCCCTGCCTGAAGGCACTCCCTTGTTGACCAAGTTGCCTATGACATCCGGCTTGAAATAAAATATCATGTCTTCCGCCAAGATATACTCAAACTGTTCCTTGGAAGCTGAGTTCTTGCCGAGGAAGTCATGGCGTGCCTGCAAAGTTGCCGCCAAGCATTTGAGAACGTGCGTCTTGCCCGTACCATTCTTGCCAATAAGGACGTTTATCCCTTTGGTGAAATCAAACCGGGTATTTGCAAAGCCTGTAAAATCAGTTAATAATATGCTGTTAATCATTGAATATGTTTCATTTATACTAAGTAACTACAAAGGTAATTTAAAAAACGGAAGCGACAAACCCGGTTTTAAAAAAGTTATGATTATTAGGCTTATGTTTTAGAACTATCAATGATTACTTGGCAAATGAAGCGGAAGTGTCCGGCAGCTCCGTTGCCGAAGCCACCGCCCGTGCGGTCTGCCTTCTGTCGTTTATACGCTCCTTGTATGGGAAGCATCCGGTTGTTGTAACCAAAGACGGAGTTGCTATTCCGGTGGGGAATATATGGAAAGAGAAGCAATTGTATTCCATCTTGTTTGAAAGAGGGGAATTGCCTCTCAAGAAGTATATCATAACCCGTTTCAGCGGAGGGAAACTTGATTTCAGCCTTATTGATGACACTCATGGATTTTCCCTTATTGACAATGAGAACCAAAACGAGTTTATTGATTCATTCCGCAAATTTGAAGAATTGGATTGGAATGCCATTGCTACGGATAATGGGTTGGATTATAAACCGTATAACAAGACCAAGAAAAGCAAGCGTTATTTTTCAGATGAGCAATGGAAGAAAGGCATTAAGAAATTCAGGATCACTCAGCGGAACAGGTGTTTTGGTTATGTGGATAATGGTATTTTTTATGTGTTGAGGTTTGATTTGGACCATGAGCTAAGCGATGTGGGATAATGTTTTTATAGTCTTGGTATTATTTTTATAGATATAGAAAACTGTCCAAAAACTCATATCCTGTTTATACATACTATACTATGTGTTCGATAAGAGTTCTTGGACAGTTTGAAGTATATTCTATCCCTTTCCTATTTAAAGTTTACTAAAAAAGCAAGCAATTGCAAATTTATAAAGATTTGAATCCTGCTTATCTCCATATACTTTCAAATCAAATGTGTAATTCAAAAAAGCTTCTTCTAATCTTTCTATTTCATCAACAGACAAAAAAGGTTCTTTGAAAAATAGGAACTCTACAGATTTTACTTTTCCGTACGAATCACAAATAAATGTAGTGGCTATCTTTTCAGATTTCAATTCTTCCAATCTTGCCGGTGATAATACTTCTATGTATAAGTTATTGACTGGTGTCGTTTGTTTGGCTACAAAATTGTCCAGTATTTTATCTTGCTGAAAACTTCTATTCAAAGTTTGACGATAAATCTTCTGGTTCTTATAATCATATACATAAGATTTGCCATTGGAAACTTTAACTTCGTTTTGTGCACAAATATTATTTGTAAAAACAAATAATGCGACAATTACTGAAATGAAAAAACTTAATGTCTTCATAATATCTTTTTTAAATACCGTAATTATTATTTATATAATCAAGTAGCGAAGGTTGCATACTATAAATGATACCTTTATTATAGCCAGGATCTTTAACTTTAAAAAACTCCATATAGTTGTAATAACCATATCCAGCATATTTAGTAGATAACACTTCTGATAGAGAAGGAAATTTTCATCAAGAAAACCATCTTCACATAACAACATAATCCATCTTGTATAATCATCGGCATGTGTCGGTCCTGCTCCTAAGCCACCAAATCCATATCCATTAGCGCAATATATAAGTTCTTGAATAATCTTTGCTTCAAATTCTATGTTTGGAGTTCCTTCTTTACCTGCATATTGAAGAATTCCATTGAAATATACTCTATCTTGTGCGGCATGTATAAACTCCTCCTGTATTGAATTCGTTGCGATTGTTGAGCCTGTTTTCAACAATACCTCATTCGTTTTTGCATTGTACGAAGCTGGTGCTGTGCCTGTATCGCCTCGGGATATTTTTGATACCTTTTTAGTTGTCAGTTTCTTGAAAACACATCTGTATCCTTTGCCTAAAGGATTACTTTGTAATTCCTCAAGAATGGAATTGACAGAACCTTGGTCTGTTAAAGTCAACGACACATTGCTAATAAAGCTACTCATAGGATAAGTCAATGAAGCTCTACCCGAAAGTCCCCTTGTGGTAACATCATCTTCATAGGAGAAAAGTAAATCATCTCCAGAGCATGAAACCATAAATAAAATGGCTATGCATGAAATAAATTTGAACATCTTTTTCTTCATAATGCTTTTCAATTAAAGATTAATATTTAATTAGAGTTTACACTTTCTTAAAGTTGATATATTAGCGAATTGGATTGCCTTTTGTTTAATGTCGTTGAATTTAACGACATTAACTATATGATCTAACGTATCTAATATAAATTCCACTCTTGTTTAAACCGATTAGTCGGTTTGTTTTTGCAAATATATAAGTTAAAATCAAAAAATGAAAACCTATCCTTGGTTATTTTCAAAAAAATATCAAAGGGTACTAACGGAAGCTGATTGATGTAGAATGTCTCTCAGAAAAACATTGTATCTTTATGTTAAGAAGAAAAAAGGAATTATGGATTTTGAAGGAGAATGTAACACGCGGACGGCTTCCGTATTCCAGTTGAAGCGGAAAGGGGAAAAGGTTACTTCAATGCTGAATCCAACTCCCGATTTCCTGCGAGGTTTAGTATGGAAGCCCAAAAAGAAAAGCGAATAGATAATCCCCGATTTATTTACCCGTATCATGGACTTGCCGTACGGTTATTTCTGTCAGGTGGTAAAAAACGGCTGATAAACATAGCTCTTTTGAGAGTTTTAGCTGCTTGTTCAAGCAAGGGAGTTTTTAAGGGGTGTAAATCACTTTCGATAAGACTATCAACGATTTGTTGACAGCACCGGAAGCCCGTGCCATAGATGAAGCGGATGTGTCCGGCAGTTCCGTTTCCGAAGCTACCGCCCGTGCGGTCTGTCTTCTGTCGTTTATACGCTCCTTGTATGAGAAGCATCCGGTTGTTGTAACCAAAGACGGAGTTGCTATTCCGGTGGGGAATATATGGAAGGAGAAGCAGTTGTATTCCATCTTGTTTGAAAGGGGAGAATTACCTCTCAAGAAGTATATCACGACCCGTTTCAGCGGAGGGAAACTTGATTTCAGCCTTATTGATGACACTCATGGATTTTCCCTTGTTGACAATGAGAACCAAAATGAGTTTATTGATTCATTCCGCAAATTTGAAGCATTGGATTGGAATGCCATAGCAACGGACAAAGGATTGGATTACAAAGCGTATAATAAGAATAAGAAAAGCAAGCGTTACTTTTCAGATGAGTAATGGAAGAAAGGCATTAAGAAATTCAGAATCACTCAGCGGAATAGGTGTTTTGGTTATGTGGATAATGGTATTTTTTATGTGTTGAGGTTTGATTTGGACCATGAGCTAAGCGATGTTGGATAATGTTTTTATAGTCTTGGTATTATTTTTATAGATATAGAAAGCTGTCCAAAAACTCATATCCTGTTTATGCTATGTTTTAGGTAAGAATTCCTGGACAGCTTGATTATACTTTTCTATTTCAAAGCTCTTTTATTAATTCAACAACCAATCGCAGACTTATAAAGATTGGCATCTTGCTTATCTCCATATACTTTCAGAAGGAAATTCAAGGATTACAAATCCTAATACGCATAACCGGCAGATTATAAATCCGCTGAGACGAGAAATTGTTATACCATTTTTCCAGTCGATTTGCCTTCCCCCTCCTATTGTTTTCTCAATAACTAACTCTTTATTCAACATAATAGTCCTCAATTAACATTTTCCGATTAAGTAAACAGACTATCATAGTATCTGGGTAAAGATTGCAGGCCTTAAAATATATGCTTAAACAAGCATTATTGACAACTAAATGATCTACCTTCAAATCGTTAAATAGCATGTTTATTTTACTATTCATTTCAGATTCGGTAATACTATTACATTGTGAAAATGTAGAATATACAATTTCTTTTGAAATATTATTTTTTATATCAAGTATCTTTTTTTCTGAGATATTATCAATCCATTTTTTTATTTTAAATTCAACTGTTTTATTAGTGGGAACTTTTTTGTTTATCGGTATCTTAATTTTAGTAAGATTATTTAAAAAAACTATATCACCTTCTATATATTTGTCACAAATAGTTCCATTCATTAAAATGTTTGATGTGTATTCTGTGTTTTGCACATTATCTTTCTCTATAGCTAATTCTTTTAAAATTTTATTCAAAGATTCTTGTTCTTGAGTTAAAATAGTAAATGAGATATCACCATTTACAACAACCATTGCGCTGTTTTCATTATTTAATCTGAGGGTTGTTTTGTAAGATTTCTCAGTAATTAAAATAGGAAATAGTTGCCTAACCTTTAAATATACATTAAAATTACTATGTGTATATTTAAATTTGCCAATAGAACATTCCCATTTGCCAACTCTATTAGCAAAAATGATAAACTATGGTTTAAATAAATATCATTTAAATAATATAGAGGGGGGTCTTCTAATAATTCATCATCTTTTTTTATTAAAAAACATTTCTTTTTATCAGAAGATAAATTAAATTCAAGACCATTTTGAGTAATCTTACACATAATAAAATTTGTTAGTGATAGATTATTGATGATAGAAAATACTCCATCGCTATTGTCTATTTCATAAGATATAGAAATTAGAGACAATATCTGTTTTATCCTTTTTTTAAAATCAATTAATTTCATATTTTAATGGTTGCATTTCTTTCTTTTACCTATTTGTTTTCCATTTGAATCGTAGGAATATTCATATTTAACTCCATTTTCTATCTGAATTACTTTTCCATCTCCAGATTTGTACCATTCAAATTTTTTATTGTTTGCAGAATATTCTGCTGTAACATTATTGTTGAGAACGAATCGTCGAATAGCAGGTTGACATCCAGGCTTACACGGATTTAATGTTCCTGACATTTTTAAATGATTTCCAGGTAATACAATTTCCTTTGCATCATTTAGAAACTGTCGTTCTGTGTGAGTTTCCAGTTGTTCTTGAAAATTTAACCTCCCTTTTTTTGTCCGCCACTAGAATATACATCACTAAAAATAATGTTTCCTGATTTCTCACTAAAAATTGTTCCTTGCATTTCATGTAATCCCCAAAAGTCTATATATCTATTAGGATTGGTTACATATCCATATATAGTTGGGTTATTACCAAATAATTCTATAGGGTCTTGGCTGATGTAATTTCCTTTATTGGGCGAATAATACCTGAATCTATTATAATATAGTCCTGTCTCTTCATCAGCATATTGTCCTTGGAATCTAAAAGGACACTCGTTCAAATAACACCCTTCAAAAGTAGTTACTTTTCCGTAAGCATCCAACGTGCAGTCCCAGGTTTTGTTCCCCTGTTCGTCATACATCTGAATAGGTGTACCCAAATAGTCGGACACAATGGAGTATTGCTTGCCGTCCTGTATCTTCGCCGTTGGCACAAACGTGCCTGCTTCAAACACCCACGTGGTAATATCCTCTGTCGGTTCTTTTGATGGAGTATTTTCCTCTTCATTCGGTTGCTATCGGTGACTTTGTAGCCCCATTCATGAATAGGTACATTGCCGTCCCATACCCAACGTGTGACCTTTCCGAAATACTGCTTAGCCGTGCGTCGTCCCAGCGCATCATACCGGAACTCCACCGGTCTTCCGTCCGGACGTATGACTTTCTTCAACATCCCATTGGAACTCCACTCGTACAGCCATCCCGTCCCCGTTGCCAGGCAGCGGATGCCCCGTTCCTTCTCCACGCGTTTGCGGTCGAACGTTACGCCTGTTTCCTGCAACTGCTTGAACTCACGAAAAATGAGGTTCCCTTCGTCATCGTAATGATAGAAACAATCCGGGTCTTCCAAAAGTTTTCCCCCGGCACCGTATTTGCGGTCTTTCTTGTCCGGTGTCTCAAAGAGGTTGCCCACGAAGTCCGGCACACGGTAAATCACATCCGTTTCCGAACCTTGCATGGTCTCCTGCCGGATAAGGAAGTCGAAACGGTCGTAGTCATACCGTGTGACGGTGCCCGTCAGCTCATTCTCCTTGGAGAGCAGGCGGTTGGCGATGCCCCATTGGTAGCGGTAGGCACCTTTCTCCATGCCTCCCGACCGTACCGACTTGTGTACCTCCCTGCCGAAACAGTCGCGTTCCGTCCTGACAGTCACACCGCCGGAAAAGGTGCGCTGCACCTCCAGCCCGGTATTGTCACGTACCCATGACGCTTGCCAGCTCTCGCCCGCCTGCATGGTCTGCAAGTTGCCTTCCCGGTCGTACGTATGACGGATGTCCGCTCCCAGGCTGCTGGTGATGCGGGTACAGTTGCCCTCGCTGTCGTACGTGCGGTTGACGGTATATTCTCCCTGTTTCTCCTCAATAATCTGTCCCGTCTTCCTGTCACGGGTGAACTCCAGCAGGTTCTCGCTGTTTTCCGCCTTGACAAGCATACCGTCCTTGTCATACGCGTAGAGGGATACCTCGCCGTCGTACTGTTCTTCCTTCAGGATGTTGTCCAGCCCGTCATACAAGTATTCCGTCCATTTGTCCCCGGGACGGTTTACCCGTGTGACACGTCCGGCACCGTCGCGCTCGTACTCGCGCCGCAGCCCGTCGAAACCGATTTCCGTAACGACTTGCCCCAGCCCGTCCAGCTCGAAGAAATAGTTGTCGCCCGCCTCGTTGCCGATGCGCCGGAGCTGCAACTCGCTGTTGTAGCCGAATGTAATCCGGTGGCGTTCCTGCTCACGGCTTTTCAATACCCCCAACGCCCCATAGGTGAACTTCACCTCGCGGATGTTGTCCGTGGCATGTACATGTTCCCCATGGCGTCGTACTCGAACCGGTGCACGTTGCCGTCCGGTTCTTCCAGCCGTATCAGGTTGTCCGCCCGGTCATAGGCGTACCGGGTGACATTGCCTTTGACATCCACTGCCTGTATGAGCTGCCCCTGCCGTCGTATTCCCACCTGCGGAACAGACCGTTAGGGAACCGCAGCAGTTCGAGGTCGTAGCGGTCGTTGAAGGTGAGGGTATAGACGCGTCCCTGCCCATCGGTAATGGTATGCAATACGCCTCCCTCGTAAGTGTATTTCACAGTCTCCCCGCTGAGCGTGGTGCGGCTGACGACACGGTCCATCCCGTCGTAATCCCAGGAGAGCTGTTTCCCTCCCGGCGTGCAGAGCAGGACCAGGTTGCGGTTTCCGTCGTAGCTCAGGAATGTATCCTCGCCGTTCTCGTCCGTTATCCGGACAGGCTGACCAAACTCGTTGTAGGAAGTCTTGCGAGTATAGCCTTCGGGGTTGACCGTGATCTCCAGTTCCTGATATCCGTTGTACTGCTGGCGCGTGATTCCCCCATTGGCATCCACTATCTTGTAGATGAGCTTGTCCTCCCCGTAATGGTATTCGGTTTCGGCACCTTCCCCGTTACGGATATGGGTGTAGCCTTTGCCGTAACGGATGAAGTACTCCATGACGCCGCCGTCCCCCCATGTATGCACACAACGGGCGTTCTCACCTTTGCCCTCGTATTCCCAATGGAAGGACATGCCTCCCTGGTTGGTCAGCTGTACCAGCAGATGCCCGTCGGTATAGACAAAATGCTTGCTGACATCCAGCGCGTCGGTGGTCTCCACCATGTCGCCCCGGTCGTCATAACGATAGCGGACAAGCCTGGTCTCCTCACCATCCTGCTTCATGGACACACAGCATACCCGTCCCAATCCGTCGGTTTCCACCTTCAAGCGTTCCCCCCGAGAAGATACGATTCCCGCTAGTTTTCCAGCCGAAGCGTATTCGAAACGGATGCGGAACCCGTCTTTGGTGGATATGTCCGATACCATGCGGTAGCCGAAGCGGTTCTCCGGTCCGTCGAACCGGTATTGCAGTCCCCGGATGTCGGTCAGCAGATACCCCTGCCCGTCAAGCGTCCAGAGCAATTGTTCCTTGCGGTCAAAATAGGAGTTCCCCGGTTCCAGCACGGGCAGGAAAGACTCCCGTCCGTCGCATGGCGGAAGAGGAAAGCCCCTTCTTCCAGCCGCCGGATGCCCAGGTTGTAACTGTGGTGCCAGTTGTAGCCCAACGGACCGTCCACGGCAGCATCGCTGTAATAGGTGCGTTCCCAAACGATGGGGATGGGGCCGGGCAGCTCGAAATCCACGTTGGTGTGGTACACCCTGCCTGTTGCCGCATCGACCGGCTCGCCGAATGTCTTGCATTTGATGGGCTGGAGAATGTCCGCCAGCCGGTTCTTCCTTTCTTTCTCAGTCTGTCAATCAGGTCCTGGAACTTGTCGCCCAGTTTCTTCCACATTTTCCCAGCCCCTTGAGCCCGAACTTCATTGCCAGCGCGAACATGTCGATGGTGGGCGGTCCGCCCACGAGCACCGGCTTGCTACGGAAGTGACGGTGGAGAGCATGGATGTGGGTGCCAGCAACGCCTTGCTCACCTTCTTGGGCTTTCCCTTGCGCGGGATGGTCGGGATGCCGACCAGGTTGCAGGAGAGCGCCGGATGTGTCAGCGTGGAGCAGGGGGCACCGTCCGCCAGCACGGTCGCGCTGCCCATCCACATTTCCGACTCGGACATGCCGCTGACCAGCGGTGCCGGGTGCAGGACGAATGCAGGCAGGTGTACGATGCCTATGCCCGCCTGCGCAATCCACTGGTTATGCACCTTCACCGTAGGTGCATCCCCTTGAGAATGCTGCACGCCACTCCCGCCACCCCTTCGGTGACGGGCGGCATGGCGGCGGCGATGCCTGCCATGATGTCCGCCATGAGGTCATATACTTCCCCACATGCGGCACGGGCATGACGGGTGACGGCGGTGTGACCGTAGGGTGCATGTCTATCCCTATGGCAAGGTCGCCGAACTTGGCTACGGGCATGCCCGGCATGGATGGGAGCAGTCCGCCCAGTCCCGCCTGGAGCTTGTCCAGGGCAGCCTTTGAGTCGGCGAAAAGGTCGGAGAATCCCCGTCTGGTGCTGTTGTTGTCAACGGCATCAGCTATATTTTTCAACACATCTGACATAGTGAGAACGGTTTAGAAAAGTAAAGAAAGGAAACAGCCGGAGAGGTTAACCGGAGTTCTCCGGCTGTTTCAGAAAAGGGATTGCTTATGCATCCTGTGCATAATCGCTGTTCCAGTCATTCTCGTCATCCCCTTGGTGCCTTCCAGCTTGATGACAAAACTCTTTGCCGGGAAGTAAGGAGTCAGGTGAATGTCAAGGAAAATGCGGTCTTTCTGTTTCGGGTCACGCTCGAAGCGGAGAATCTTGAACTTTTCAATCAGGCGTCCGGGACCCTGGATGCTGTCCAGGAACTTGCTGATCTGTCCGCGCAAATCCCTCTCTGCCTTGCTGTTCCAGTTCTCGAAGCGCGCCGGTTGAGGAAGTCCATCAATACCTTGGTCACCCAGTCGAACACGCGTACCACCGAATAGGTCTGCAAGCCCAGGTTATCGCCGTTGAACAACGTCTTGGCGGAGAACGCCATCACCTTGCCGTATTCCTTCACCATGGGAATCAGGCCAATCTTCTCCAGTTCGGAAATCTCGCTCTTCTTCAGGTTGAAAGCCACTCCGTCCACCTCGCTCATGGAACCGTATTTCTTGCCGGCGGTGACCTGTGCCATCACCGTCTTGTACACGCTGCCCGCCAGTGCCGCGGAAGGCGGAATCAGCAAGTCCTCCGTCTCGCCCAGTTCGGCATAACGTCCACGTCCGACCAGGTAGTTGCAGGCCATACATACGTTGGACTTGTACACATCGCCTCCCGACAGGTTGGAGTCGAAGAACATTTCGATGACATCGTCCGGCTTTTCAAGGTCGGCGAAGTCGGTATAAATCATCACCTTGTTGTCATGCGCTATCTTCGCCCATTTCTCAATCACCTTGTTGGAACCCAGGTAGCCGGGGATGACCAGCAAGGAATAATTGGTACGCAGGTCCAGACGGTCGTAGTTGGCACGCAACTCGTCCGCAATGGCATCGATGAAGAAAGAGTTGTCCAGGTCGGTGAGCTGCTCCATGGAAGCATTGACAATGGAAATGTTCTTAATCTTGTCGGAGTCCGTATTCTTGTAGAAAAGCATGACCGTACGGTATGACTTCTCCAATTGTTTCACCTCTTCCACCGCTTTCAGCTGGTTCTGGGAAAGCAGGTCGGAAACGGCCGCCGATTTCTTCTGGCACAGTTCGATCATTTCGCTGATGGACTTGTTGCCTTGCAGCATGTCCACCCACATTTCGAGCCGTTTCTCCAGTTCCTTGCGTTCAGATGCCCGTTCGGGGTCTGTAAGGAAAATGTTACGGCGCGCCTTGCGCTCCGGGTTCAGGTTCTGTATGCCGTCCACAGAGGACTCCAGAACATTGAAACCACCAAACTTAGCCAGGACCTGTAGCTCCGCGTTCAGGTTTCTGGCTGTGCCGCAGCCTGCTGTTGTTGTACGGCTGCCTCCCTGTGTGTGTTCTGTTCACTCATAGCTGTTGTCATTCATTTGCAGGGTTAGACTTCTCGTTTTTCTTTAAATCGTCCAGCATGGCAGAAAGTGAATTGACGAATGCCTCGCGTGTCGCCGGATTCTCCAATACCCGTTGCAGCACCTTGTTGGAGCGCAACGATTTCTCCATCCTGTCGGCGAACTGCTTTTCCGTATTCAGTCCTGACAGGAAATGACTTTGCTCCGTCATTTTCTTGACAGAAAAGTCCCCCACATTGTGAAAACGGAAGTTTTCCTCCACGGGAGCACCTTCCGCATCGGTGAACTCAATATCTATCTCCGGTAAGAAATGCGCGAAGACCTGGTCGATATTGGTCAGCCCCGTGATTACTTCGGGAGCCACCGGTTCGTCTTTAGTCAACTGCTCCACCAATAATGTCCGGTTTTGTGGAATTTCCGCAATGCCTTCGGAGGCGTCAATCTTCACTTCGTTTCCGCCGATTCCGTAATTTCCAAGATCCATAAATTCGATATTTAAGTTTAAACTATATGTTGATTAAATTCTCTTTCAGTTGAAAATGCCCCCTTTTCTTCTGGCTTTTGCCTGCCGCATGGAGGGGTTCTCCACCAGTTCCTTCCAGTCCTCGCCCAGCCATTCGTGAAGCTGCGTTCCAGCACCTCGATGTCAATCGGCGCACGCACCTGCCTGCCCGTATGGAGCGCCAGGTGTGCCGCGTAGGTGAAGGTGGAACCCCGTCTGATGTCTTCGGAAAGATAGCTTCCTCCCGCCAATGCCAGCAGGAAATATTCGAACGCCTGTTCCAGCTTTCCCTCCTCGTACCGCAGGAAGCCACACATCCGGTAGCCCTCCATGACATAATAGGGGTCCTTCCGTTCGACAGCTTTCCCGGCTATCCCCTCGTATAAAGCCACCGCCTCTTCGCGTTTCTTTTCTGCCGTCAGGATCGCCGCCTTCATGGAAACAGCCATCTTCCAGTAGCTGTATCCCGCCGCCTCGCCATCCTTCATCGCCTTTTCCGCCTCGCGGATGGTCTTGTTGCTGTATTTCATGCTGCTTTTGTATTCGCGGATAGCATAGCAGGCTTCGGAAGCGATGAAGAGAGCGGATATCCGAATATTCGCATCCTTCAGTTCCCCGGCGATATCCAGGAGCTTCCTTATTTCCTTTTCCAGCAGTTTCAAATCCTGTTTCCGCGTGCAGTCCATGACCGCCGTCACCTGCTGTTTGAACCGGTTCTCGGGCGCAATCAGGTCATTGCCGGTATCCGCCCGTGCCATCCGGTTATGCAATGCCGCCGCCATGTCAAAGCGGGGACGTATGTGGACCACCTCCGGCGACTCGTCCAAAGCGACACTCCTGTTCTTTTTCAAATCAATGGTTGTCAGACGGATGCCCTGCGGAACACCCTCTTTCAGTACCTGTCCGAACCATTCCGTCCTGGGAAACTCCCCGGATTGTTCCGGAGGAAAATAGATGCAGAAGAAGGCATTCTCCAAACGGGATATGCACTCCTTGAAGCGCAACATCTCCTTCCACAGGTTTGCCGCCGTGGGCTCGGCCGACGTGTCGGGGCGGTACTCCGTCTTGAGCAGCCCGTCGTGCCGCAACGCCTTGAGCATGTCATCCTTCTCTTCCGCCTGCTCCTCAAACCATCCGGCATATTCCTGCCAGAGTTGTGCGGCATATTCGTCGTCATCGCCTCTGTAGGGCGTGTCGAAACGGAAAAATATGTCATCGAACTGTCCTACAGGGGAACGCTCTATCTCCAGGAACTTGTCCACCAGGTCCACATCGTTCCTTCCGACAATCCATATCGCCAGTTTCCAGTCTTTCTTTCCGGCTATGTCTGCCCAGTAATCGACCGCCTTGTAGTATTCCTGTATTACAGATGCTGATGCTCCCATATCCAATCCGTTTATGAATTAATTTTCACAATGCCTCCCGTTACAGTCATGTTTGCCGTTCCCTCCACAGTGAGGTTCGTGCCTTTCATGTTCCGGTCTGTGTATTCAAGTCATATTCCTTTGTCGCCTCCAGTTTGATATTGGTGCGCTGCCGTTGATGATGTTTTTTTCGCTGCTGAATACCATACTTTCGTTGCCCGAAACCAATGTAATGTTTTTCTTTCCTTCGATGGAAATCGTTTCCGCCTGCATACCGATGGACTTTTCGTCCATTACGATAACGGACTTGTCCTCGTTGGTGATGACTACGCTCTTTTTCGCATAATCGTAATGGCGTCCTTCCCGTCCAGCAGGATCAGTTGTTTTCCCGTCTGGTCGTGATGACAATGCTTCCCGTCTCATCGTCGAAAACGATGGCGCTTCCGCTGCGCGTGATAATGCTTTTGGTCTTGTTGTTCTTGTCCCCTCCCTTCCTGAAGCGGAATGGAACATGGCTCCGGTCACATAGGGGCGGTCCGGATTGCCGTGTTCGTACCCCACCATGACCTGGTCACCGACTTCGGGAACAAACACCCATCCGCGGTTTTTGGATACGGCGTCGCTTACTCCCGCATTGGGGCTCTGCACCCTGATCCAGTTGGTTGTTTTCCCGTTTTTCTGCCAGTCGAAACTCACTTTCACCCGTCCCTGTTCCTTTTCGTCGTCATTTTTCTTCACCGTCGCAAGCTCGGGCAATGCCAGCGGGAGTTTTGCGTCGGGAACAGGGATGTTTACCGTTCCGTCAGGAATCCCGGCAAACGTGTTGGCATAATGCCCGTCACGGCGCACCTCGTGCGTGATTTCGGTGATGCGGAATTTTCCCAGGGGAGGCAGGTTCATGTCACCGGGGAAAGAGACCTCAATGACTTCGCCTATCCGGATCCGGCATGTCTTTCCTATGCCCCTTATGTTTAACAAATTGGCGCCGGACTCATTTTTGAGGACCTTCATCTGCCCGTCCAGCCCCGCCTTGTCGGCGATGTGCGGATTGGCGGCGGCAGTCGTCTTGGCCCCATACGCCTTTTCGGAACAGTCATGCGCAATGGACTGGAGGTCATTCATGCCATCGGGTTTGGCGGGCGTGTCTGCATTATGTTGTTTGTTCTCCTGCGCTACATAATCGTATCTTGCAGATTTGCCCGGCACCAGATTTGCCACCAGACGTACCTCCTCCAGGTCCACATCGTACATGATCTTTTCCGTGTTGTCCTTGTCGGGTTTGCCGAAATAGACTTTTTTCCCGTCGTAATAGAACCACTCGCCGTATTGGGCGGAGAGCCGGTTCATAAAGTCGAAGACGCTCTCGTTGTACTGCGCCATGTAAGGGATTTTGGCGGAGTATTTGGGATTGGAAGCCAGCGGGACCTTCCCGTATTCCTGTGTCGCCTCCTTTATGATGGCGGAGAGGGTCTGGTCCATCCACGAGTCAAGCGTCCCGTTGTTCTCATACAATATCGTGGGGCTTGCTCCGTGAATGGCCACTCCGCCCGCCTCACCCATGCTTCCGACCATTTCCACCTGTGTGACAACCCCTTCGAAGTCATAACTTTCGCCCGTCTGCTTGTGGGCGAACGAGATGCTGACAGTCTCCCCGACGTAATTGATGAATTTTTCAGGTGTCTGCTTGAACGTATTGCCGGGCGAGAGGTAATTCACAATTACAGTAAAGGCGTGATGCCGGTTAAACCGCTGATGAAGCCGCAGTGAAACGAACTTCTGTTCCTCTCCTTTCACTGTCACCTTGGTAGTTACCAAATTCAGAAAACTTGCTCCCATACTATCTTTTGCTATGAAAATTAATTAATCAATCCGACCAGTCGGTATGTTTTTTGGTGCCGAAATAACCGGAATTGGTATATTCCGGCACCTTAAAAACTTTGATTAGAAAACAACCGTTAGTTGTTTTCCGGCCAATCCTGTACAAATGTAGCCTCGTCCATCTTCACTGTCTGTGCGGAAATGGCGAACTTGATTGTCATCGGATAGGGGTTGGCCACATTCAGTGCCTCCTCATATTCCACCACGTAACCGTTCTCAAATACCAGTTCCTTCATCTTGGCATCCTCATCCGCTTTCTTGAAGACGATGTTTCCGTTTACGGCTGATACTGTTTGAACATCTTGTCCAACACAATGGTATCGGGAGTAGATTCAACCTCCACATAGATTTTACCACCATAGCCTGAATAATTCATAGTCTCCACAAAAAAGAGAACGCCCTTCTTGTATATTTGCAAGAAAAGCATTAACTTTAAGGTGTTAAAAATAAACTTAATACCGGCGTTCTCATGTGCAAAGATACAACAAA
>ENA-OQAS01000058-OQAS01000058.1-human-gut-metagenome-genome-assembly--contig:-NODE-58-length-53372-cov-3.155019_pt1 | contig 53372 bp, 63 predicted proteins | sample MGYA00242733_ERZ504523 | MGnify/ENA primary metagenome ERZ504523 (study PRJEB26092, sample SAMD00036239) | human gut metagenome | host: Homo sapiens | study: EMG produced TPA metagenomics assembly of...
ACAGATGTATGTAAGAAGGCAGAGCTTATGTCATATTCAAGCGTTAAGGATGTATGATATTTAAGCCGGCTGGATATGCAATCTGGGAGAATATAAAGAATGAAATGGATAGAAGATTTAAGGAGACAGGCGTAGAGAATGTATATCTTCCTATGTTTATTCCAGAAAGTCTTCTTGAGAAAGAAAAGGATCATGTAGAAGGATTTGCACCAGAGGTAGCCTGGGTTACTTATGGAGGACTTAATCCACTTCAGGAGAGAATGTGTGTAAGACCAACATCTGAGACACTTTTCTGTGATTTCTACAAGGATGAGATACAGTCTTACAGAGATTTACCAAAGGTATATAACCAGTGGTGTTCAGTTGTAAGATGGGAGAAAGAGACAAGACCATTCCTTCGTTCAAGAGAATTCTTATGGCAGGAAGGACATACAGCACACGCAACAGCAGAAGATGCAGAAGCACGTACACAGCAGATGCTTAATCTTTATGCTGACTTCTGTGAGGAAGTTCTTGCTATCCCGGTTATCAAGGGCCGCAAGACAGATAAAGAGAAGTTCGCTGGTGCAGAAGCTACTTATACTATCGAAGCACTTATGCACGATGGAAAGGCTTTACAGTCAGGAACAAGCCATAACTTTGGTGATGGATTTGCTAAGGCATTTGGTATACAGTATACAGATAAAGATAACAAGCTTAAGTATGTTCATCAGACATCATGGGGAACAACAACAAGACTTATCGGTGCTGTTATTATGACACACGGAGATAATTCAGGACTTGTGCTTCCACCTAAGGTTGCACCAGTTCAGGTTGATATTATTCCTATTATGCAGAAGAAGGAAGGTGTGCTTGATAAGGCATACGAAGTAAGAGATGCTATCAAGGCAGCAGGTTTTAGAGTTAAGGTTGATGATTCTGATAAGAATCCAGGCTGGAAGTTCTCAGAGCAGGAAATGCGTGGTATTCCAGTAAGAGTTGAGATGGGACCAAGAGATATTGAAGCTAATCAGGCTATCGTTGTACGCGTGATACAAGAGAGAAGATTACAGTTGCAATTGATGAACTTGCAGTTAAGCTTCCGGAAATTCTTGACACTATCCAGAAAGATATGCTTGAGAGAGCAAGAGCACATAGGGATGCACATACATATGTAGCAGTTAACTATGATGAGTTCAAGGAAACAGCAGCTAATAAGCCAGGCTTTATCAAGGCTATGTGGTGCGGCGAGCAGGCTTGTGAAGATAAGATTAAAGAAGAGACAACTTGTACATCAAGATGTATGCCATTTGCACAGGAGCAGTTAAGCGATGTGTGCGTATGCTGTGGCAAGCCAGCTAAGAAGATGGTTTATTGGGGTAAGGCATACTAATTAAATGCAGCAATTCTGACATATCAGTGAACTGCATAGCAATAGGAGCAATCCGAGGGCATAAGTCAAGGGCAGAGTACCTTTTGCCTCTGACAATAATATATAAGATTATAAAGAATACTGATAAGAATGGTAGACAATCCGTAAATGGGGCTGGTTACCAGACTTGTCAGTATTTTTACATTTATTTTATAAATATTAACACTGGATTTACGATTGTATACAAGCAGATTTTATAAACTCCCCATATATTATATATAGTCTTTAATTAATCTGTTATCTGCAAAATACGTAGGGCAGACAGATTGATAAAGATCAGGCTGAAAATGCAGAACACATAATTACCAGAAGCTTTAACGGGCAGGAATATAATTCCATAAATTGAATACAATATAAATACAGCATAAAATTAAAACAATATATGAATTGCTTAGAACTCGTTGATGTATTAATAAAAGTATGTTATACTTTTAACAATAAATTAACGGACGTAATAACTAAATACGTTATAGGAATAATGGAGGGAAGCTTATGGCGAAATGGGTTTACAGATTTTCAGAAGGCAACGCTTCAATGCGGCCATTACTTGGTGGAAAAGGAGCTAATCTTGCAGAGATGACAGGCTTGGTATGCCAATTCCACAAGGTTTCACAGTTACAACAGAGGCCTGCACTGAATATTACAGACACGGAAAGCAGATTACAGATGAGATACAAGCTCAGATATTTGAAGCTATTGGCTGGCTTGAGGAGTATAACGGAAAGAAGTTCGGGGATACACAGGATCCTCTCTTAGTTTCTGTAAGATCAGGTGCAAGGGCATCTATGCCGGGTATGATGGATACAATACTTAATCTTGGACTTAATGATGTGGCAGTTGAGGGCTTTGCGGTTAAGACAGGTAACCCAAGATTTGCGTATGATTCATATAGAAGATTCATACAGATGTTCTCAGATGTTGTTATGGAAGTTCCTAAGTCATATTTTGAGAAGATTATAGATGAAGTTAAGGCTGATAAGGGTGTTGTATATGATACAGAGCTTACAGCAGATGATTTAAAAGAACTTATTGTAAGATTTAAGGCTGTATACAAGGAAGCTATGAAGGGTGAAGAGTTCCCACAGGATCCTAAGGTTCAGCTTATGGAAGCAGTTAAGGCAGTATTCCGTTCATGGGACAACCCTAGGGCAATTGTATACAGAAGAATGAATGATATTCCGGGCGACTGGGGAACAGCGGTTAATGTACAGACTATGGTATTTGGTAATAAGGGTGATACATCAGGAACTGGTGTAGCATTTACAAGAAATCCATCTACAGGTGCTAAGGGAATATACGGAGAATACCTTATCAATGCACAGGGCGAGGACGTCGTTGCTGGTGTCAGAACACCTCAGCCAATAACACAGCTTGAGAAAGACCTTCCAGAGTGTTATTCACAGTTTATGGAACTTGCAATGAAGCTTGAGAATCACTACAAAGATATGCAGGATATGGAATTTACTATAGAAGAAGGCAAATTGTATTTCTTGCAGACACGTAACGGCAAGAGAACTGCACAGGCGGCTATCCAGATTGCGTGTGATCTTGTAGATGAGGGAATGATAACACCTAAGGAAGCAGTAATGAGAATAGAAGCTAAGTCTTTAGATCAGTTATTACACCCAATGTTTGATATTGATGCACTTAAGGCAGGGGAAGTTATTGGAGAAGCACTTCCAGCATCTCCTGGAGCTGCAGCAGGTAAAGTAGTATTTACAGCCGAAGAAGCCAAGGAACTTGGAAAAGGCGGCAAGGGAGAAAGAGTTATTCTTGTAAGACTTGAGACATCTCCAGAGGATATAGAAGGTATGCACGCTTCACAGGGCATACTTACAGTAAGGGGAGGTATGACATCACACGCTGCTGTAGTTGCAAGAGGTATGGGTACTTGTTGTGTTTCAGGCTGTGGAGCAATATCTATAGACGAGGAAGCTAAGCAGTTTACACTTGGTGGATATACATTTACAGAGGGGGATTATATATCACTTGATGGTTCAACAGGTAAGATATACAAAGGCGATATTAAGACAGTGGAAGCTACTGTAAGTGGTAATTTTGGAAGAATTATGGCTTGGGCTGATGAATATAGAAAGCTTGGTGTAAGAACTAACGCAGATACACCAGCAGATACTAAGAATGCTGTAAGGCTTGGTGCTGAGGGAATAGGACTTGCCGTACAGAGCATATGTTCTTTGGTGAAGACAGAATTCCTAAGTTCAGAAGAATGATTCTTTCTGATACAGTGGAGAAGAGAGTAGAGCATTAAAGCCGATTGGTGAGTTCCAGAAGGCAGATTTCAAGGCTATGTATGAAGCACTTGAAGGCAGACCAATGACTGTAAGATACCTTGATCCACCTCTTCACGAATTCGTGCCAACAGAGGAAGAAGATATTAAGGCACTTGCAGATGATATGGGACTTACAGTAGAAGAAGTTAAAGCAAAATGTGAGGCACTTCACGAGTTCAATCCAATGATGGGGCACAGAGGCTGCCGTCTTGCAGTAACATATCCAGAGATTGCAAGAATGCAGACAAGAGCTGTAATGGAAGCTGCGATTGAAGTTTCAGAAGAAAAGGGATATGAGATTACACCAGAGATAATGATACCTCTTGTGGGCGAGAAGAAAGAATTAAGTTCGTTAAAGATGTTGTAATAGAAGAAGCAGAAGCTGTTAAGAAAGAAAAGAATTCTGATATCAGGTATAAGATTGGTACAATGATAGAGATTCCAAGAGCGGCACTTCTTGCTAATGAGATTGCAGAAGAAGCAGAGTTCTTCTCATTTGGTACTAATGACCTTACACAGATGACTTCGGATTTTCAAGAGATGATGCAGGAAAGTTCCTTGACTCATATTATAAGAGCAAGATATATGAGTCAGATCCATTTGCAAGATTAGACCAGAATGGTGTAGGACAGCTTGTTAAAATGCAGTTGCCAACGGAAGAAAGACAAGACCAGCACTTAAGTGCGGAATATGCGGAGAGCACGGTGGAGATCCATCAAGCATAGAATTCTGTCATAAGGCAGGACTTGATTATGTAAGCTGTTCACCATTCAGAGTGCCTATTGCAAGACTTGCAGCAGCACAGGCAGCAATCGCCAGCGAATTGCAGAATGACAGCGAAGGTGACACTAATGCTGCGGCTAAGGAAGGCATAGATACAGATGAGCTTAAGGAGAAAGCTAAGAAAGCTGCTAATGAAGCCGCCAAGGTAGGCAGGGAAGTAGCTAAAGAGGCTGTCAAGGTGGGTAAGGAAGCCGCCAAGGCCGGTAAAGAGGTGGCATTTGCAGGAGTGGCTGGACTTAAAGCAGGAATAGCAGAAGCGAAGAAGGCTTATAAAGAGAATAAGAATAAAGATAACTAGGTCGGATTATTTACACAGGTATTGGTGTGATTGTGTTATCATAATAGTAAAAGAGCTAATCATTAATATGCAGGCATAGCTTTGTGGCATATAATGGTTAGCTCTTTACATTTTAAAAGATATGGCTGAATTTATATTTGAAATAATAATATGGTATAAAAATTAAATTAAAGTTGAATTTTTAAGGTAGCGAAAAGCCAAACCTGTGTTATATTATAGAACATATAAGCTGAATATATATTTAGAATGTGAGGATAGATATTACTATGGCTAAATTTACAAAAAGAGCTATAATGTTAAGCCTTTTAAAATTACTAAAGCAGAAATCAGTTGATAAAGTTACGGTTAAAGATATATGTGATGAGTGTGAAATTAACAGAAACACATTTTATTATTATTTAAGGATATATACGATGTTCTCAATAACATATTTATGGAAGAGATTGAGAAGAATTTAAGAGAAGCTGGAAGTAATGGTTCATTTTATGAGGAGTACAGCAGGGCGGCGGCGATACTTGTGGAGTATAAGGATGTTGTGATACACGTCTATAATTCCAGAAACCGCGATATTATTACCAATTATCTTGAAAAGATGACCGCTGAGGTAGTAAGAAGCTATATTGCGGCTAAGAGTGAGGGTGAGAATATCTCAGAAAAGGATCTGGAATTTATGTCATATTTTTATGGCTATGCGATAATCGGAAGTACATATAAATGGATAGAAAGTGGTATGCAGGCTGATTTTGAGCATTTTATAGCAAGGATTTCCGAGTCAATAGATGCAACGCTCCCAGTTATGATTTCAAAAGCTAAAGCAAATAGTAACTAACATTTATAAAAATCTCATTTTCAGACAGATTGAGGGAAGTGTACGAATTTAGGTACACTTCCTCAAATCTGTCTGTATTAATTGGTATGAAAATGAGTTATCCTAACTTTAAGTTAAAGAATTCACAAAGATATTTAAGAAAGGAGGCGGCATTATGAATGGCATAAAGAACTTTAAGAATATGTACAGTATTCTTACAATATGTCTTATTCTTGTTGGGGCTGTACTTCTTATAGCACCGGGAATTGCGTTAGATGTTGTGTGTATAATATTCGGGATATATATGATAATATACGGCGCAGTCAAGATTATGGGATATTTTGCAAAAGATGCTTACCAGCTTGCATTCCAGTTCGATCTGGCACTTGGTATAGTTATTGCAATTGTGGGAATTGTATTTGTGTGCAGGACAGCAAGAGTGGTGCAGTTGTTATCAACCTGTATAGGAATTGTAATGCTTGTAGATGCGACATTTAAAATACAGACATCTATAGATTCCAAAAGATTTGGAATAAGCCGCTGGTGGCTGATGCTTATACTGGCAGTTATTGTAGCTGCGATTGGCATATTGCTTATATTAATGCCGGGTGAGACAACAAGGCTTATGGTAAGGCTTATAGGGCTTAATCTGTGTATGGATGGAATTCTTAATCTTGTTATCGTGATAGATACGGTTAAGACGGACAAAGCATTAAGGCAGTGATTATATAGATAATTAACGCAGTAGTTAACAATTGGAATATTAATAAATAATTAATGCAGTAATAAATAATTAATACAGATCATAAGAGTTTATACAATAAAGAAGAAATTAAAAGCGACAGGAGTTGACAAAAATGGGAACAATTACACATAAAGCAGGAAGAGCAGCCGTAGGAAAAGCGGCAGATGTTGTTATTAAAAATCTTGATAAAGATAGAGAAAAAGAGATATTAAAGCTTGTCGATTTTATGGAAAAATATATGGACGGTGAGAAGCTTGATGTTGATTTTGACAGCGTGAGAAAGAAAATCAAAGATAAGGATAGTGTACTTAATAAGTATATTAATAAGGCATTAGATGAGATAGACCCTGGCGTATTAAAGACTATGGTGCTTAATCTTGGATTTGAGGCATTCTTAAATGGAACTAAGACAATAAGAAAGATGAGAGAAAGTATAACTGTAATGTTCCTTGGCTCATTCTTATGGATCCTACAAGTGCCTGCAACCTTCATTGTACAGGTTGCTGGGCGGCAGAATATGGCAACAGGCTTAATCTTACATTTGACGAAATGGACAGTGTTGTAACACAGGGCAAGGAGTTAGGAATATATCTTTATATGTTTACAGGCGGTGAACCACTTGTAAGAAAGAGCGACATAATAAAGTTATGTGAGAAGCATAATGACTGTGCATTTCTTTCATTTACTAATGGAACACTTGTTGATGAAGCATTTTGTCAGGAGATGAAAAGAGTAGGCAATCTTTATCTTGCAATAAGTCTTGAGGGATTTGAAGCAGTCAATGACTTAAGACGTGGCGATGGCGTATATGGCAAGGTTATGAATGCAATGGATCTTTTAAAGAAAAATGGTCTTGTATTCGGTACTTCAATATGCTACACATCTAAGAATACAGAAACAGTAACAAGTGATGAATTCATACAGCTTATGGTAGATAAGGGCTGCCGTTATGCAATGTATTTCCATTATATGCCAGTTGGAAATGATGCTTCAGTTGAATTGCTTCCAACACCAGAGCAGAGAATATATATGAAAGACCGCATAAGACAGATAAGAAGTCTTACAACAGGACAGGGCTTATTTACATTTGATTTCCAGAATGATGGTGAGTTCGTTGGTGGCTGTATAGCAGGCGGAAGAAACTATTTCCACATTAATGCAAATGGTGATGCAGAGCCTTGTGTATTTATTCATTATTCAGGTGCGAATATAAGAACTAATACATTACTTGAGATACTTAACCAGCCATTATTTATGGCGTATAGAAAGAACCAGCCATTTAATAAGAATCATTTAAGACCTTGTCCTATGCTTGAAAATCCTGAGATTTTACAGAAAATGGTCAAGGAAACAGGTGCTAAATCAACAGATTTACAGTCACCAGAGACAGCAGAGCATCTTTGCAGCAAATGTGTACCATATGCCAATGCGTGGAAGCCATATGCTGATAAGATATGGAGTGAAACTCCTGTAAAGAAGAGTAGCTATGAGAATTATGGACATTGTTGATTGCAGGTCAGCAGATATGTGAAAGGAGAAGCTTATGAGTAAGAAGTCAATCGGAAGCAGGACATTAAAGGCGGGAGCAGCACTCCTTGCAGTAGGAGCAGGAGTTGCGGCTATTAATGCAAAGAATAAGAACGGCACAGAGAAGAAAGAGATAAAAGAAATACAGAAGAAAGAATACGAGCAGTACAGAAATACTGAGCGTGGTAAATATGATAAGAACAGCAAGGGTATATATTACTCAAATGGTAATTATGAAGCATTTGCAAGACCAGAAAAGCCAGAGGGCGTTGATGCTAAGTCAGCATATATTGTAGGCAGCGGACTTGCTTCACTTGCAGCGGCTTGTTTCCTTGTAAGAGATGGCCAGATGAAGGGAAGCCATATTCACATTCTTGAAGCTATGGATATAGCTGGTGGTGCGTGCGATGGCATTAATGATCCAACAAGAGGTTATGTAATGCGTGGCGGTAGAGAGATGGAGAATCATTTGAGTGCCTTTGGGATTTGTTCAGAAGTATTCCATCATTAGAGAAGCCGGGTGCATCAGTGCTTGATGAGTATTATTGGCTTAATAAGCACGACCCTAACTATTCACTTTGCAGGGCAACAGTTAATCAGGGTGAAGATGCACATACAGATGGCAAATTCAATTTAAGCCAGAAGGGCTGTATGGAGATAATGAAATTGTTCTTCACTAAAGATGAAGATTTGTATGACAAGAAGATTGAGGATTTCTTTGATGAAGAAGTATTTGACTCAGATTTCTGGCTCTACTGGAGAACAATGTTTGCATTTGAGAACTGGCACAGTGCGTTAGAGATGAAGCTTTATATCCAGAGATTTATTCATCATATAGGTGGACTTCCAGATTTCTCAGCCTTAAAATTCACTAAGTATAACCAGTATGAATCACTTATCCTGCCTATGCAGAAGTATCTTGAGGCAGCAGGCGTTAAGTTCCAGTTCAATACAAGGGTAGAAAATGTTATATTTGAGTTCAAGGATGGCAAGAAGATTGCCAGGACAATAGAGTGTAATGTCAAGGGCAAGGAAGAAACAATTGAGCTTACAGAGAATGACCTTGTGTTTGTAACTAACGGAAGCTGTACAGAGAGTACAATCTATGGTGACCATACTCACGCACCTGTAGGAGATGCAGAGGTAAGAACAAGCGGCTGCTGGAGTCTTTGGAAGAATATTGCAAAGCAGGATCCATTATTTGGACACCCAGAAAAGTTCTGTGGCAATGTATCTAAGTCTAACTGGGAGTCAGCTACAGTTACAACAAGTGATGAAAAGATTATCGATCATATTAAGAAGATATGTAAAAGAGATCCTAGAACAGGAAATGTTGTTACAGGCGGTATCGTAAGCTGTAAGGATTCAAGCTGGCTTCTTAGCTGGACAATTAACAGACAGGGACAGTTCAAGGAACAGAAGAAAGATGAAGTATGCGTATGGGTATACAGCTTGTTTACAGATGTAGCTGGCGATTATGTCAAGAAGCTATGAAAGAGTGTACTGGTGAAGAGATTACAGCAGAGTGGTTATACCATATTGGAATACCAGTAGATGAAATAGATGAACTTGCTAAGAACCACTGCAATACAACACCTACGATGATGCCTTATATCACAGCATTCTTTATGCCAAGAAGAAAAGGTGACAGACCAGACGTTATACCAGATGGCTGTGTGAACTTTGCATTCCTTGGACAGTTTGCTGAGACACCAAGAGATACTATATTCACAACAGAATATTCAGTAAGAACAGCTATGGAGGCTGTATACGGACTTCTTGGCGTAGACAGGGCGTTCCAGAAGTATGGGGAAGCGTATATGATGTAAGAGATCTCTTAGATGCTTCTGTTAAGCTTATGGACGGCAAGTCACCTCTTGAAATAGAACTTCCTGGCGTGCTTGATAACATTAAGAAACCACTCCTTAGAAGGATAAAGGGAACTGTAATTGAAAAGGTTCTTAAAGACCATAATGTTATTAAGGATTATATGAAGTATTAATATAAGCGATAGTTGTCTGATAAATACAATGTTTTAAGATAACATAGTGTTTAAAAATGCAGCATTTTAAAATAGTGCAGGAAACTGTTGTGCTATATATAGAATATCAAAAATATTTGTCATATAAAAAGCTCAGCCTCAAGCTGATGGATAATTCCAGCAGCTAGGCTGAGCCTTTTTATGTATTAGGAAAGCACCTGTGATTGGTGCACATATGACTACTTTAAATTATCAAGAAGTGCAATTAAAGTAGCCTTATCATTAAGCTTAGGGTTCTCAATTACAATATCAAGCAGTGTATTAAGTGTATTGCCGATTTCTGCACCCTTAAGACCATATTCGATAAGGTCAACTCCTGTTATATCAAGGTCTTTTATTGTAAAGCAGTCACCTCTTTCAAGTATATCATCTGCCATACGCTGTAATTTATTCAGGTGGTTATACTTGGCAGGGTTACTTATAAATGTAATCTCTTCGCTTGCTTTAATAGAAGCACGCTGTAATCTTATTACTAACATAAAAATGTCACGTCCACACTGATGAAGTGCTTCCCTTACAGCAGGTTCAGTTTCATCAATGTGAAGCGGGGTGTATGTTAATATCTTTACAACAGTATCAATAGTCTTGTTATCCATTCTAAGATTTCTTAAAGCTGTTCTTGCCTCATCAGGTGAGCATACAAAAAGAATTGCGGCTAATCTAAGTGGAAGCTCATTATCAGTATATTTGCAGGTAAGAAGCAGCTTCTTGGCATATCTGCCGGTAAGATTATCTGCTATTACAGGCAGAATATTATTAAAAAGACCTGTTGTTGCATAAAGACTGCAATAATCAGGGTTATCTGATAAAAGAGTCTTCTTAAGTTCTACGCATACACGTTCCATACTGACTTTATCTATATTGCGGTTAAGCTTTTCAATAGCCTTAAATGTATCAGCTTCAATGGTAAAGCCAAGCTGTGCAGAAAATCTTATGGCTCTCATCATTCTTAAAGCATCTTCTGTAAAACGCTCAATTGGGTTGCCAACGCATTTTATTATGCGGTTATTAATATCGTCTATTCCGCCATATTCATCGACAAGCCCAGTTACATTATTGTAAGCCATAGCATTTATTGTAAAATCACGTCTGCATAAATCGTCTGTCAGCCTGTCTGAGAATTCAACAGAAGATGGGTGTCTGCCGTCTTTGTACTCGCCGTCAATTCTGTAGGTTGTAACCTCATATCCAACATTGTGCAACATAACTGTTACTGTGCCGTGTTCAATTCCGGTATCAATTGTCTTGTTGAAATATTCTTTGATATCGGAAGGGAGTGCAGAGGTTGTTATATCCCAGTCATTAGGAGTGAGTCCCATAATAGAATCGCGGACACAGCCACCTACAGCATAAGCCTGATGGCCGTGGCTTTTAATTGTGTTGATTATAAAGTCAACGTCATTAGGCATATCAATTTTAAAATTACTATAATCCATACTTAATTACCAATCTTTTAAATTATTTATTTTGATTTCATTTTTTAAATCTTTAAATCTGTTATTTGGCTATATAAAATTTGCAATAGTTCGCATTATTACTGCCCATAATTTTAACAAAAAAAACTATGTTTGTCACTGAATGGCAAAGCATTTTTTATTGAACACATGCATATGATAAGTAGGCCTAGTTGGATTGGAGGGTATATTCGTGAATGAGAAATCAGAAAAGGTGTTAGAACAATATAATATCAGCATTAACCGTATGATAAGAGGCAGGGGCGGTATTATTATTGCAACTGGACAGGGGTATAAGCTTTTTACCCAGTGTGAGAAGCCTGACAAGTATTATGAGAGGGAGAATGATATTACACAGATATTAAAATCAGCGGGATTTGGCAATACAGATACATATGTAAGAAATAATGAGGGACAGCTTGTGTCGCAGGATGAGGACGGCAGAAGATATATTTTAAAAGACTGGTTTGATGCGAAGGAAAGTGATGTAAAGGATATGGGGGATATGTGCAGAGCGGTGAGTATGATGGCGTATCTTCATATGGCGTTAAGGGAGGCTGGAAGCGAGCTTAAGATTAATCCATGTGGTGAGACAGAGTACAAGGAGTATGCACAGGCAGAGCTTAAGGCATGCCAGAACAGGAAGGAAACAGCACTAAGAAAGACATATGTGAAGCACACAAGGGAATTAAAGAAAGCATACAATTATCTTAAGCAGAAAAAAGGCAGACAGACATTTGAGCAGCTGGCATTTAAGCATATCGGTGACTATTATGAGGAGGCGTGCAATGCAAGCGAGAGGCTTATGGACGAAAGATTTGATGAGAGGCTTCTAGATGCGGCGGTTAATGGAGAGATTTCGCATGGAAGCTATACTTACCATAATGTGCTTATCGGTGGAAAGGATACTTATGTTGTTAATTTTGACAGATATAAGAATGAGTGCCAGATTAGTGATTTGTACCAGTTCATAAGAAAAGTTATGGAGAAGTATAACTGGGAAAATAGTGTGTTCTACAGGCTTCTTGATGAATATGACAGAATATGTCCTCTGGATGATAATGAGCTTGAACTTCTTATGACACTTTTGTCATATCCGGAGAAATTCTGGAAGATAATTAACCAGTATATTAATAGTAATAAATCGTGGATTCCAGATAAAAATGTAGATAAACTAAGGAAGGTTATTGAGCAGAATGAAAGAAGAAGAGAATTAATTGATAAAATATGCTGTGTGTGGTAAAATTCCCATAGGTATAGCCAATAAACGATTATAATCAGGATACAGGGAATGAAACATACATTTATATATAATAAAGCTAATAGAACAAAGAACGAAAGTGGTATTACAAGAAGCAGGACACATCTGTTTAACATAGTTAAGCCATATTCGGTTGTAAAGAGAATGGCAGTTATTATAATGACTGCATTATGATAATATGCCAGACAGGTTGTGGAACATCGGGAAGTAATGGAGCGATTGTACCGGGCAGTTCAATTACACCAGCGAAGAAAAAGGGCAATGTAACAGACATAGCAGGAACAGTGATAATGCAACACTAGTCGGGATAGTATCGTCAATAGATACCACGCTTAAGAATATACATTTTATTGATGTTGAAACTGGAACGGAATATTCAGTAATGTATACAGGTGGTACTGATATACAGGATGCTTATGGAAAGCTTAAGGCGGCGACATTGATACAGCCGGAGAGATATATGATGTATACTGCAACAAATATGGCAAGGCAACTAAGATATATGGTTCAAAGAATGCGTGGAGCAGGACATCAGTTACGGATATAGAGCTTGATGAAAGCACTAAGAGTGTGGTAATTGGACAGACTACGCTTAATTACAGGGATTATACGGTAGTAACCTCTGGAGGTAATCTTATAAGCATTGCACAGATTGTAAAGGAAGATGAACTTACATTAAGAGGAATTGATGATAAGCTGTACTCAATATCGGTTGATAATGGACACGGATATCTGGAACTGACAGGAATAGATGCATTTGTAGGTGGTTATGTGACATTAGGAAGCAGTCTTTTGTATGGTGTTACACAGGATATGATGCTTACTGTCGGAGTTGGTACTTATGATGTTGAGCTTCAGAGTGCCGATATGACAGCAACCAAGAAAGTAACTATTAAGAAAGATGCGACTTCAACGCTTGATTTCTCAGAATATAAGCAGCTTTCAGCTAAAAAGGGTGCAATCAACTTCTCAGTTACACCAGAGAATGCAATTATGGCAATAGATGGAAGTGAAGTTGATTACTCAAAGCCTGTGTCATTAACATATGGTTCTCATACACTTACATTACAGGCTAACCATTATGAAACCTATACAGAGACATTTACGGTTAATTCAGATTACAAGACTAAGGTTATTGATATGACAAGCACAAGCTCGTCAACAACAGCAAAGACGACATCAGCGAGCCTTACTAATGGTTATAGTGTTAATATAACAGCACCATCAGGAGCGGCTTTGTATGTGGATAGTGTATACATAGGTGTTGTTCCATGTTCATTTAGCAAATCAAGCGGCAACAAGACTATAACATTGTCACAATCTGGGTATAATACAGTAAGTTATACTATATCAATACCTAATACAGCAGGTGATATGACATATGCGTTCCCAGGTATGACAAAGACAAGTGAGACTGCGACTGTACAGACGCCAACGGCAACAACGCCTACAGCCACATCTTCTAATTAGATTATGCAGAATGTATAGAAAAGAGGCAGAAGGATAATAATGACAAAAAAGATAAATATACCATTTTCACCACCAGATATATCAGAAAAGGAAATTGAAGCAGTAAGCGAAGCATTAAGGTCAGGCTGGATTACAACAGGCCCAAGAACCAAGGAATTAGAAAGACAGATGGCAGAGTTCACTGGCACTAAGAGAGGTGCGTGTCTTAATTCAGCTACAGCGTGTATGGAGACGGCTCTTAGATTATTCGGAATTGGAGCGGGAGATGAGGTAATAGTTCCGGCATACACATATACAGCATCAGCAAGTGTTGTATGCCACGTTGGTGCAACTTTAAAGCTTATTGATGTGCAGGAGGGAACTTATCATCTTGATTATGATGAGCTTGAAGCAGCCATAACAGAGAAGACCAAGGCGGTTATTCCAGTGGATATAGCTGGTGTAATGGTCGATTATGATAAGATAAGGGCAATACTTGAGAGCAAGAAGGCTTTATTTAAGCCGGCTAATGCTTATCAGGAGGCACTTGGAAGAGTTCTTATACTTGCTGATTCGGCACACGGATATGGTGCGTCAAGAAATGGACATAAGAGCGGACAATGTGCGGACTTTACATCATTTTCTTTCCATGCTGTTAAGAACTTTACAACAGGTGAAGGTGGAGGCCTTGTATGGAGAGAACTTGACGGAATAGACGATGAAGAAATATACAAAAAGATTATGCTTATGAGCCTTCACGGACAGTCAAAGGATGCACTTGCAAAGACTAAGCTTGGTGCGTGGGAATATGACATTATTGCACCACTTTATAAGTGTAATATGACAGATATAACAGCCGCCATAGGTCTTGCTCAGATGACAAGATATGAGGGGATGCTTGCAAGAAGAAAGCAGATGATTAATATGTATACAGAGGGTATTAAGGCAGATGATGTTGAGTGCCTGTGCCATTATACAGATGAATATTCATCAAGTGGACATCTGTTTCTTACAAGACTCCTTGGAAGAGATGTAGAAGACAGAAACCAGTTTATAATAAGAATGGCAGAAGCAGGAATTGCAACGAATGTACATTTCAAGCCGCTTCCTATGCACACAGCATATAAGCAGCTTGGCTTTGATATAAAAGATTTCCCAAAATCTTTTGAAATGTATCACAATGAAGTCACACTTCCACTTCATACTAATCTTACAGATGAACAGATAGAATATGTTATAGAGAATTTTAACAGCCTTAAATAACAGGTTTAACAGACTGGCAGAAAAGAGGTTGGTATGCAGCTTAGAAAATGGAATGAGCTTCCAAAGTTTATGAGAACAAGGGAAGTAAGAAAATATTACAATATAGTTAATAAACGTAGAGCTTCTTTAATGGTGAAGAGATTATTTGATATCGTAGTTGCATCAATAATGCTTGCTGTGCTTGCATTGCCGATGTTAATAATTGCAATACTTATAAAATGTGATTCAAGAGGACCTGTATTTTTCAGACAGGAAAGAGTTACACAGTATGGAAGAATATTTAAGATATACAAGTTCAGGACAATGGTTGTTAATGCTAATGAGCTTGGTGCTTCTGTGACTGTGGATAATGACAGAAGAATAACAAGAATGGGAAAGCTTTTAAGAAAGATAAGAGCTGATGAATTCCCACAGTTATTTAACATTCTTGCAGGAGATATGACACTTGTCGGCACAAGACCGGAAGTGCCTGAGTATGTAAAGCAGTATTCTAAAGAAATGTATGCAACACTGCTTTTGCCGGCTGGGCTTACATCAAGAACAAGCATAGCTTATAAAGATGAAGATAAAATATTAGGCAATGCCGCCAATCCGGATAAAGCGTATGTTGAGGAAGTACTTCCTGCGAAGATGAAGTATAATCTTGAGGCATTAAGAAAGTTTGGTTTTGCAGAGGATTGCAGGGTGCTTTGGGATACATTTGAATCTGTTGTTGGAAGCGAGAGGCTTTCAGTGACAAAGAGTAGAAGGAGATAATAAATGTCTGATATGCTTATTACTATGTGTGTTATTGCATATAACGAGGAACAGAATATTAATGGAATATTAGAATGTATTAAAAATCAGGATTATGACCATAACAATATGGAGGTTGTGCTTGTAGACGGAGCATCAACTGATAATACAAGAGCACTTATGTGTGAATTTGCACTTGATAATAAAGATGAATTCAGAAGGGTTGTAGTGCTTGACAATCCTAAAAAGACACTTCCATCAGGCTGGAACGTTGCATTGAGGGAATATAAGGGTGATGCGATAATAAAGGTAGATGCACACGCTGTAATTCCAGAGGATTTTGTCAGTAAGAATGTGAGGGTGCTTGAAACAGGCGAATATATATGTGGTGGACAAAGACCTAACATAATAGACAAGCCAACTCCATTTAAGGAGACACTTCTTCTTGCAGAGAGCAGTATGTTTGGTTCAAGCATTGCTTCATACAGGAATAATCCTGGAAAGACTTATGTTAAATCGTTATTTCACGCAGCATATAGAAGAGAAGTATTTGAAAAGGTTGGTTTCTTTAATGAGGAACTTGTGCGTACAGAAGATAATGAAATTCATTATAGAATGAGAAAAGCTGGATATAAGCTGTGCTTTGACCCTGATATAATATCATACCAGTATACAAGAAGCAGTCTTAAGGCAATGCTTAAGCAGAAGTATGCTAACGGCTACTGGATAGGAAAGACAAGCAAGGTATGTCCTAAGTGCCTTAGCATATATCATTTTGTGCCATTTGCATTTGTCAGTGCAATAATAGCTTCAGGTTCGGTTATTGGAGCGACAGGACTTGCAGAGTGCATTAAGAAAAGGCACAACCATACACTTGGAAAAGGTATTTCGGCATTAAGAAAAGTAACAGTAGTGCTTACAACTGTTATGTGGGTGCTCTATGCTTTAATGGCATCTGGTATGGCGGCAGTATCTGCATTTAAAGCTGAAGATAAAAGAAATATAACTAATGCCTGTCTTCCTGTATTATTCCTGCTTCTTCATTTAAGTTATGGAATAGGCACAATAGCAGGACTTATGGATAAATCAAAAAGAGGTTAATTATGGAAGAGACAAGGAAAGATAAGCTACAGTTAATAGTCAGACGCTTTTTTCTTATAATAACAGATATAATTCTTGTTAACGGCTGTGTATTTATATCGCTGGTAATGAGGTTTAACGTTGATCTGGCGGCGATAGAGTCACAATATATACAGAATTTTAAGAGTACCTGCGTACCATTTACACTTATAACACTGCTTATATTCTGGTGTTTCAGAATGTATCACAGTTTGTGGCAGTATGCGAGTATAGCCGAGCTTTATAAGATAGTTGAGGCTTGTATTGTATCGGAGGTGGCACACGTCTGTCTTACAACAGTTATGGGAACACCGCTTCCTAGAGCCTGTTATTTTATGTCAGTAGTATTTCTTATAGTTGCAATGTGTGCGAGCCGTTTTATGTACAGGCTTATAAGAACACTTTTACAGGAATACAGACATACATCAGAGCAGATTAAGATTATGATAATTGGTGCCGGTGAGGCTACCAATGTTCTTATGAGAGAGATTGCTAATTCAAGATACCTTGATAATTCCAAGGTTGTATGTATTATTGATGATGACCCTAAAAAGGTTGGAAAGTATATACGAGGCGTTAAGATTGTTGGAACAAGGGAGCGTATTAAGGAATATGCAAGATACTATGAGATAGATGAGATAATATTTGCTATTCCATCAGCATCGCAGGAAACTAAAAGACAGATACTTAATATCTGTAAAGAAACTAACTGTAATTTAAAGATTATACCTGGCGTGTATCAGATGATGGACGGCGAGATTAATGTTCAGGATATCAGAAATGTTGATGTGGACGATTTACTTGGAAGGGATCCTATCAATGTTGATGTGGAGTCAATTCTTGGATATGTATCGGGCAAGACTGTTCTTGTAACAGGCGGCGGTGGTTCAATTGGTTCTGAGCTTTGCAGGCAGTTAGTCAAGCATAACCCTAAGTGCCTTATTATATTTGATATATATGAGAACAGTGCCTATGATATACAGCAGGAATTAAAGATGAATTGTCCTTATGCCAATGTGGTGACGCTTATTGGTTCAATAAGAAATAACACAAGACTTGAGTGGATATTCTCACATTACAGACCGGATATTGTATATCACGCAGCGGCACATAAGCACGTTCCGCTTATGGAGGGAAGCCCTAATGAGGCAGTTAAGAATAATGTAGCTGGTACCTGGAATCTTGCAAGAATGGCAGACAAATATAATACCAAGAGATTTGTAATGATAAGTACAGATAAAGCCGTTAATCCGACTAATATAATGGGTGCGACAAAACGTATATGTGAGATGATAATTCAGTATTATAATGGAGTATCTAATACAGATTCGTAGCCGTAAGATTTGGTAATGTACTTGGAAGCAATGGCTCTGTAATTCCTCTTTTTAAGAAGCAGATTGCAGCAGGGGGTCCGGTTACAGTTACACACCCTGATATAATAAGATATTTTATGACAATACCGGAGGCCGTGTCGCTTGTTATTCAGGCGGGTGCATACGCCAAGGGTGGTGAGATATTTATTCTTGATATGGGTGAGCCGGTAAAGATAGATGACCTTGCAAAGAATCTTATAAGACTATCAGGTTACACACTTGGTGTGGATATGGAGATTAAATATACTGGTTTAAGACCTGGTGAGAAGTTATATGAAGAACTTCTTATGGCAGAGGAAGGGCTTCAGGATACACAGAATAAGCTTATTCATATAGGCAAGCCTATTGAATTTGATAAAGACAATTTTGAGGACAAGCTAGAAGTCCTTAAGGAAACAGCTTACAAAGAAGATGCGATGGCAGTAAGACGGCTTGTAAAGGAATTCGTTCCAACTTATAAGCCTGACCATGTATCGGATAATGATATACAATAAGAAACTGCAAAAAGAGGTTACTATGAAATATATTATTGATGGAAGCTTTTTGTATGGACATATTAAAGGTGTCCAGAGGTACGCAAGACAAATAACAAAAGAACTTGATAAATATATGGCGGATAAGCTTACGAGGTTGAGATAGCTGTACCCGAGATTGATTCAGAAGGTACATCTGCGGAGATTAACAGCTATAAGACACACTATAATAACATTAAGATTGTTATATTGGCTGGAAAATCTGGAAGAATGTGGGAACAGTTCTCGTTTCAGAGATATGTGGACAAGCAGAAGGCTAAGCCTGTATATTTATGTAATGAAGTATCACTGTTTATGAAAAATGGAATAGTTACGGTACACGACATAGCATTAAGACACATAAGGAGTTCTTTAGAGAGCCGGGTGACTGGCATGAGATATTGTTCAGAAAGCTTATGTATCTTAAAGCCTTTAAGAGTGCTGATGCGATAATAACGGTCAGTGGGTTTTCCAGAAAAGAAATCATTGATAATTATAATACCCATGGTAAGGAAATAGTAGTTGCAGGCAATGGCTGGCAGCACTTTGATGTGAACAGCATAGACGAGAGTATATTTGACAAGTATGCCTCAAGAATAAAAAGACATAAATATTATCTGTATATGGCTTCATTGGCACCTAATAAGAATCTTAACTGGATTCTTAATAATGCGAAGCTTCACCCAGAAAGTACATATGTAATAGCAGGTGAAAGTCTTGGGGACAGGTCTGGAATAGAAAAGCTTGGCAATGTAGTGGCGATTGGTTATGCCAGGGATTCAGAGGCAAGAGCACTTATGAAATACTGCAAAGCATTTTTATTCCCATCAACCTATGAGGCTTTGGAATACCACCTATGGAGGCACTCTGTATGGGAGCTGAGATTGTTCTTGGTGATATTCCGGTGCTGCACGAGATTTACAAAAATGCGGCTACATATGTCAACTGTCATAAGCCTGATGTGAATATAGATGAGCTGTTAGAAAAGAATAAGGTGAGTGACGAGGCAGTGCAGAATGTACTTTCAAGTCATTCGTGGGACAGGTCAGCCCATATAATTGCAGGAATTATGGACAAATATGCGGAATAAGGATTAAAAAGATGAAGATAGCGGTTGATGCAAGAAGCTTGGCAGCAGACCAAGCGGAGTGGGAATGTATCTTAATGACTTTCTTAAGCAGCTTATGAAATATGAGGATCTGGAATTCGTTCTTATATCAGATGTTGCAGAGAGTGAATATATTAAGTCATTTATTAAAAATGGAATAAAAGTATATACAAAGGGAAAACAGGTGTATAAGAGTGCCGGAGTTTATGCTTATTTTGCATATGTGAAAAAGCAGCTTGATATTATTAAGCCTGATATATTCTGGGAAGTTAATACGATAATTCCGATTAACCTCGGCGGTAGTTTTAAGACTATGATTACAATACACGATATGTTTCCAATAGAATATGTTGAATATTTCGGGCAAGTATATAGTATGTATTTTAAGTACAATCTTAAAAAGACACTTAAGAATACAGATATGATTCTATATAATTCAGAACAGACCAAAAGGACAACGGAAGAAATTTTCCCGGAAGCTAAGAGCATAGCGAATGTTAATGCTTATATAATATCCAATCCTGTTAAAAAGCAATGGGATAATAAAGATGATGATTATTTTCTTTATGTTGGCAATATGGAGAAAAGAAAGGGCGTTGACCTTCTTATAAAAGGCTATTTGCAATATAAGAGCCGGGGTGGCAAGAAGAAACTTATTCTTGGTGGAAAAATGCAGGAAGAAGAGATTAACCAGATTGTAAGGTCGGCGATGATGTTAGATGAAGATATAACTTATCTTGATTATGTGACCCACGATAAAAAACACGAGCTATATGCCTCAATGTCAGCTTTTGTGTTTCCGTCAAAGGCCGAGGGTTTTGGTATGCCGATTATTGAGGTTATGCGTTTTAAAAAGCCAATTATAGCAAGTAATCTTCCTATATTTGATGAGATTACAGACGGCAATATTAATACATTTAATATAAGATGTAATGAATATGAGCAGATAAATAATCTTGCAGATGAATTATTGTCATATAATACAGAGGTTGATACAGAAGCATATGCAAATGTAGTTAAAAGATATGCACCTGATAGACTTGGGAAGTTGTGTATGATTTCATTACAAGTGATTAAATTATTTATATTGTATATAAATAATATTTGTAATAGTATTAATGTGCTGGATTATAATTAAATTGAAAGATAATAGAAGACATTAAGGAGAAAGTATGAAAGTATTAGTAACAGGAGTGTCAGGTCAGTTAGGTCATGACGTTATGAATGAACTCGATAAAAGAGGGTACACAGGAATAGGAAGTGATATAGCTGATAATTACAGTGGTATTCAGGATAATAGTGCTGTTACAACAATGGAATATGTCAAGATGGACATAACAGATGAGGCTGTTGTAGATGAGGTTATAAGCAGTGTATCACCAGATGTTATTATACACTGTGCGGCGTGGACGGCAGTAGATATGGCAGAAGATGATGACAAGGTTGAGAAGGTAAGAGCTGTCAATGCCAAAGGGACAGCTAATATTGCAAAGGCAGCTAAGAAGCTTGATTGTAAAATGGTATATATAAGCACAGATTATGTGTTTAATGGGCAGGGTGAGAAGCCTTGGGAGCCGGACTGCAAGGAATACAAGCCGCTTAATGTATATGGACAGACTAAGCTTGAGGGTGAGCTTGCGGTTGCTGATACACTTTCAAAATATTTTATAGTAAGAATAGCATGGGTATTCGGTGCTAATGGCAATAATTTTATAAAGACAATGATTAAGGTTGGAAAGAACCACGAGACTGTAAGAGTTGTTAATGACCAGATAGGAACACCAACATATACACTTGATCTGGCAGTATTATTAGTTGATATGATAGCTACAGAGAAATATGGATATTATCATGCAACTAATGAGGGTGGCTATATTTCGTGGTATGATTTTGCGTGTGAAATATACAGACAGGCTGGAATGGATATTAAGGTTATTCCGGTATCCACAGAAGAATATGCCTTTCAAAGGCGGCAAGGCCATTTAATTCAAGATTAGATAAATCAAAGCTTAAAGAGGCAGGATTTACACCGCTTCCACCTGGCAGAATGCTGTGGAAAGGTATATTAAATATTTAAAAGAACAGGAACAGGCTACAGGTAACGAATAGAAATGATTATAATGTCAGGGTCAGAACCCAACAACTTTAATGTTTCGTTATTGTGTATCCGTATTTACTAATTAAGAAGAAAGGTAAACGTATGAAGGAGAAGGCGGTTGGATTATGGAACAGGATTGCTACTAAAGAGAATAAGCAAATTGCGAAAAATGTTCTTTTGATTTTGCTTGTATCAAGACTATTTTATATATTTATTGGCTGTGTTACCAATTCAGCATTTGGCAATAATATTACATTTGCTAAGATGTTTCTTGGTGGCGATGCAGACTGGTATATTAAGATTGCTGAAAAAGGATATAGTCTTTCTGGAAGCATAAAGCCGGGAGATGGACAGGCTAACTGGGCATTCTTTCCTTTATTTCCAGTATCAATAAGATTGTTTAAATACATATTTTTCTTCCTTAATTATGCACAGGCAGGAATATTTCTCAGCTTAATATATGTGTATATAATGGGGATATTTCTTGTTAAGACAGTAAGGCTTTATAAGCCTGACAGATTAGGATATTTTGCAGTGGTTCTTGTATATATGGGACCATACTCATTCTATCTTCATTGTGTATATTCAGAAACATTATTTATGATGCTTATTGCAGTGTTCTTTTACTATCTAAAAAAAGAAAAGGGCAATATTAATAATTACTGGATTTCAGCAGCTGCGGCTATGCTTGCAAGCTGTACAAGAATAGTTGGTGTTATACTTGTATTCCCGCTCGTATTGCAGATGTACCTTGATTTATATGAGGGCAGGATAACATTTGGAAAGCTTGGCAGTTTTATAGTACATATGTTTAAAAATCCAGTTAAGATATTGCAGGTATTCTTATGTCCGGCAGGCATATTTGTTAATATGATGCATCTGTATTATGTGACAGGAGATGCGTGGGCGTTCAGAAATGTGCAGGCAGCATGGAGAGAAGATGGTGCTGGCTGGATAGGTAATATGATATGGGATTTCTTTAATAATATATATGCAGAAAGATACTGGATTCCGCTGGTTATGATACTGGCAATAATCGTGTATGTATATATGCTTAAATGTAGATATTATTCAGAAGTTCTATTTGCTGTCATAACACTTATAATTCCTTTTACGGGCGGAGTTATGTCAATGTGCAGATTTATAGCTGGAAGTTATGTTGTATACATTGGTTTATATGATTATTTTGCAGATAAGAAAGACTTAAAGTGGCTGGCGGTATTTCTTGCAGTAGTTATGGAAGCATTTCTTATATGGTTATGGTTTACAGCAGGTGTCAACGCATTTACGGCGTAGAAAAGGAGAGTTGGGATGAATAATAAGAAAAAATGTATTAATATAATTGCATATATTATTGTTGTGATTCTTGCAGTGTTCTATCTTGCAACGCTTGTGCTTGGCAGTAAGCTTGATGTATCAGATGAATATAAGCTTTACTATGTAGATGGTGAATTGTCTAAGTGGCCGGGTGAAAATGGTCTTGACTATTACTTTGGTAATACAGAGATATATGATATATCAAAGCTTGAAGAATATAAAAAGTTATTAGAAGAACAGAAGCTTTATGGCGATATTATAACAGATGATGAAGAAGAGGCTGATGAGGTTAATGAGGATAGTGTGGAGTCTAACAGAGATTCTGCCATTGATAAATATTTCCAAAAAATGTTAGCAGCAGAGAATAATTATGTATCAGAAGATGCTGATGATAATTCTACAGCTGATAAAGATGAGGATAAGACAATAGCCTCTGCATTGAACATTCCTTACAGATACACAAAGGGTTTCTATTCACTTCATACAGGGATATATACTAATAAAGGTAATGAGGCAGCACTTTATTACAGATTTGTAACAAGAGTTGAGAAAGACATTGTGCTTGAAGTGTATGGTGCAAGCTATAATACAGATACTAAAGTATATGCTAATGATGAATATATTGGAACTATAACTGCATATAATGAAACAGAGGGAGCGGTTAAGTACCATAAGAATGAATATGGTGACAGGGAAAGAGAAGATAAGGTGAATGATAACCTTAATACTTTAAAGATACCAGCAGATATTGTAGGAAATGATGGTATTGTAAAGATATCTTTCGTGCCAGAAGAAACTGTTAATATATATGATTACACATCAGCTATTAGCAATGATAATTTTAAGAAGTATAAGGGATTTCGTATTACTTCGGTTAATATGTTTTATTAATTAATAAATATTGTAAAAAACACTTGCCAAGATAAGATATATATGATAAAATGCAAAAAGTTTCCTGAGTTAGCAGACTGACTTAGGAATTATGGGTGGATTCCCGAGTGGCCAAAGGGGACAGACTGTAAATCTGCTGGCACTGCCTTCGAAGGTTCGAATCCTTCTCCGCCCATTCTACATAATACTGGCTTGCAGGCAGTAAGTGCAACTTAGGCTGCACCAAGTTTGGATTATGTATTAAGATATACCAAAGAGCCGGTGTGGCGGAACTGGCAGACGCACAGGACTTAAAATCCTGCGGGACTTATACTCCATACGGGTTCGATTCCCGTTGCCGGCATAGGACTTCCTACAAATGAGTAGGAAGTCTTTTTGTGTAATAGGAATTCTTTATTACACAAAAGGCACTATGTGCCGATGATGCACACCCACACTAATCTGTAGTTAGACGCAGATGACCGTGCATGGTGTTGGAATGTGCTTTGCACATTTTTGTATTAATAATCAATTTGTTGTTTAGAAATGAGGGTGCAATGGTAGAATTAGATGGAATGTTATCCATAGTAATGCCAGCATACAATGAGGAAAAATTAATATATCAAAGCATAATGAAGACACTTGATATAGTATCAGGCTTTGTCAGGGAAATTGAACTTATAGCTGTTAATGACGGAAGTAAGGATAATACCAAGGCGGAGATATTAAGAGCGGTAAGAAAAGACAAAAGAGTAAGGCTTGTCACTTCTGATAAGAACAGAGGTAAAGGTAATGCCATAATATCGGGCGTGTCGCAGGCTGAAGGAAAGTATATTGCATTTGTTGATGCAGATCTGGAACTTAATCCGGCACAGCTTGAGGGTTATCTTAAGAAAATGCTTGATGATAACGCAGATGTTGTTATCGGGTGTAAATTTCATAAGGGGTCAAAGCTTAAATATCCATTTAAAAGAAAAGTAATAAGTATGTGTTACTATATAATGCTTATAATATTATTTCATCTTAATGTAAAGGATACGCAGACAGGACTTAAGGTGTTTAAGGCAGAAGCTATTAAACCGGTAGGACACCTTATAAGAACGTCAGGCTTTGCATATGATATAGAGCTGCTTGTGGCGGTGCATAGAAGGGGCTTTAAAATAGCAGAAATGCCAGTTGAGGTTGTCTTTGTAAGAGATAAGGGTGCTAACAGAATTGGAATGAAAGATTGCGTAAGGGCATTTGTGGATACATGGGCAATATTTGGAAGAGTGTATTTTAAACATTATTATGATTAATAGTCAGTATAATATTACAATAAATAAATTCAGGCATTTATGTGTGATTGGTGGACTTAAGAAAAGAGGAATACAGTTGAATAAGTTTAAAGAATTATTAGAAAAAGCAGGAGATTTGCAATTTATAAAAAAAGCAAAAGATTACATTGCACTTCATAAGATAGCGGCAGTAACAACGGCAACAACTGCTGCGGCAGGAGAGAATATAAAGAGTGGTCTGTAATGGTCAGACAGTGAAATTATAATTAAATAAACTATAAGTATGCTTTAATAATTTCTGCATAAAATAATTCTGACAGATAAAATGTTACATTTTTTGGTGAATGATGGAGGAATTATGACAGGAAATATTAAAGTGAATTGGAAAAGGCTGATTTTAGCGATGGTGATAAGTATAGGAGCAGGAGTAATATCGTGGCTTCTTACAGGTAATTCAATGGAAATTTACAGAGATTTGAATAAACCTGTACTATCACCTCCTGGTCAGCTTTTTCCTATTGTATGGACAATTCTTTTTATACTTATGGGACTGGCATCTTATATTGTATGTGAGACAAGGGATGATGACAGAACAGAAGCACTGATATTATATGGAGTACAGCTTGTAATCAATATAGGCTGGTCAGTTATATTCTTCAACTTTGGTGCTTTCTGGCTGGCGTTTGTATGGCTTATGATATTGTGGATTTTAATAATATTTACAATATGGAGATTTTTTAATGTTAATACAGTGGCAGCGTGGCTTATGGTTCCATATCTTTTATGGGTAACCTTTGCAGCATATCTTAATATTGCGGTTGCGATTATGAACTAATCAGATGCTTTTGGTATTAGGTGTTAATTAATGTAGTCATTACGTAATTTTAATGTAATAATTTCGCAATAAATTCAAAAATAGTTAACATATTGTTAACAATTTAAAGCTGTATAAGTGGTATAATTACAAAAATCTGCACAGTAGTAAGCATTAATGGAAAGAATTACCGGATTGTAAGAGTAGTGCAGATAATAGATGAAATATACAAAAAGTACAGTTTTACTGTATTTATTCGTTGGAAATGAGGAACGGAATGAAAAAGGCATGGCCACACATAAAATGTGTATTATTTATCGTTGTTCTGGCAGTGGTTATACTTGTGTGCGATTATCTGTTTGCTGAGAGTGGATATATACGTTTTGTGTTAAATGATGTGAACAGTTCAAATGAGAGCTACGACACAATAGTGCTTGGAGCTTCACATACAAGATGTAGTATAGATACAGAATATCTTGATAAATATATGAATGTTAATTCGTTTAATATGGGAATACCAGGAGAGACAGTTGATGATTTTTATTATGTATTGAAATCAGTTGTCGATTCAGGTAATAATGTTAAACAGGTAATTGTGGATGTAGATTATTACTATTGGATGAATGGGCAGTCCCAGAATCATTTTTCCAAGTCATTTATATACCAGCAGATGAAAGATACTTGGGTTAAGGCAGAATATCTGTGGAATAACAGGGCTGAACTTGATATAAGAAATGTATTTTCAAGAAGGCTGACTTGGAAATGCACGATAAAGAAGGCAAAGACTAATATTGCACTTAAAAAGACAAAAGAATATAAGAATTATGATATGTCAGCAGGATTGATACAGATGGATATTTTGCAACCGCAGGTGGTCCATATCTTGGAAAAGGATTCTGCTACAGATATAGAATCAATGAAGTGCCGGGTAATCCATCATATGTTAATACAATGAAAGGAAATGCTGCAAAAAGCCTTGATAAAACAGTTATATCACAGTTTGAGCGTTTTCTTGATTATTGTAATGATAATGATATAAAGGTTGTATGTGTGTCAACACCTATAACACCAGATGCATTTAAGGAAGCACAGGTGGACAGGGCGTCCGAAAAGCTTAAAGAATTATTTGATAGCTACAATATTAAATATTATGATTTTAATAAGACGCTTATGTCTGTGCTTCCAAGAGATGATTCGGGTTATGTGGATACAGAAGGACATATGTATGGAGAACTTGCTGTTAAATATTCAGATGTATTAGCAAAAGTACTTGCAGATGATGCAGAGGGAAATGTTAATGAGGAAGAATATTTCTACAAGTCATATGAAGATATGTATGAGACAATGAAAGACGATTATGAGGCGGCTACAGGACTTGAGTGGAAGTCTTATTAACTGCCATATATATTATATGAAAATACATAGGAATGGAGAAAGATATGTCATTTACGACTTTTGAGTTCTTTCTGTTTATAGCAGCGGCAGTTATTATATATTATGTGATACCTAAAAAGCTGCAATGGATATGGCTTCTTATAATAAGTTATGTATATTATGCTTCTTATGATATCTCGACAGTGTGGATGTTATTACTGACAACATATGTTACATACAGGGCGGAATTCTTCTGGACAGATTGAATGAGCAGAAACCGCAGGACGGAATAAGCAGGGAAGAAAAGAAAGATTTCAAGAAAAATATTGTCCGTAAAAAGAAAAAATAGTACTAGCTATGGTACTTATAGCGTTTGGAATGCTTGGGATTATGAAGTATACCAATTTTATGCTTGGAAATATAGATGCAGTTTTAAGACTTTTTGGAAGTGGAAAGCAGATAGGAGTTCTTAATCTGACACTGCCGCTTGGCATATCGTTTTATACATTCCAGTCAATAAGTTATGTTGTTGATGTATACAGAGGCAAGCATAAGGCTCAGGGCAATTTCTTTAAGCACGCATTTATTTGTTTCATTTTTTCCGCAGCTTTTACAAGGTCCGATTGGAAGATATGAAAGACTTGGAAGCCAGTTGTATGAAGGACACAGCTACAATTTAAAAGAATTGCAGTTCGGTGTCCAGAGAATACTATGGGGCTTTTTTAAGAAAATGGTACTTGCTGACAGGGTAAATGCGGCAGTCCTTCTCATATTCCATAATTACTGGAATTACGGCGGATGGTACAATGTGTTAGGAGTGCTTCTTTATAGCATACAGCTTTATGCAGATTTCTCCGGTGGAATTGATATTGTCATAGGAATTGCACAGATGTTTGGAATTACGATGGATGAGAATTTCAGACAGCCATATTTCTCACGCTCAATAAGTGAGTTCTGGAGAAGATGGCACATAACGCTTGGTACATGGATGAAGGACTACATATTCTATCCATTTTCTTTATCTAAGAGTATGGCTAAATTCGGCAAGTGGAGCAAGAAGAAATTTGGTAACAATGTTGGAAAGCTCCTTCCTGTAGGACTTGCCGACATTTTGGTGTTCTTTGTTGTAGGTGTATGGCATGGAGCAGCGTGGAAGTACATAATGTATGGTATATATAATGGCGTAATCGTTGCAGGAAGTGGAATGTTAGCACCTGTATATGCAAAGATACAGGAAAAGCTTCATATCAATCCTAAGAAATGGTGGTATCAGGGCTTCTGCATTATAAGGACATTTATTCTTGTCAATATAGGCTTTTATTTTGATATGGCAAATGATTTAAGAGCTGCTAATGCTATGCTGGTACAGACAGTTACAAAGGCACATATATCACAGCTTTCAATGGCGGCTGTTAAAGCTGTAGGGCTTACAAGTCAGGATTTGCTAATTGTTATAGCAGGCTGTATTATTATATTTGTTGTCAGTCTGTTAAAAGAAAAGGGAATTAACATAAGAGAAACAATAGCATCATATAATATTGTAATAAGATGGATTATATATATAGTATTTATAATGTTTATACTTATATATGGAAGTACAAGCACAACATCAGATTTTATATATGCTAATTTTTAATAATTACAGTAAATGAGTGGCGAAAATCAGGTTATAGCCGCTTATTTGCTGTTTTTTGTTGTAGTGACAATTATTGTGGGAGGTGGTATAATAATATATGAATGCCTAAGTGGAGCATTTTCACATTTATTCTGTTCATAACGGAGTAGATAGTGAAGGCACATATAAAGTGTTCTTATTTTAAGGTTTGGTACGTTAGTAAGAATATTATATCAGGAGATGAATATGAGTAATAAAGATGACGGGCTTTCACAGTTAGTACAGGATGTAATTGACGGAAAAGCTGAGAAAAAGGAACTATGCAATAAGATTTACAAAGAGGTATACGCTTTGGCATACCCTGTATATCAGGACGAAGAAAAGAGTATGACCCAGGCAAAGAAGGCACTTATTGAGATATGTAAGAGAATAGGTGATTTTAACCTTGAAAGAAATATTCATAAGCAGGTTGCAACAATTGCATCTGCGTTCTTCTTTACAAATGTGGTAAGCGAGAATGCAGAAGAATTAAGGAATAATGCACCAACAGGAGAATATGAATATACTCATATTAAGGATGATGAAGAATTCGTTACATATATGAAGCAGAAGGCAATAGCCTTCAGAAGCCCTAAGTTATTTGACCAGCAGGAGGAGAGCTTTAGAAATTTATCAGAGATAGAAATGTCGCTTACAGAATTATATGCTTATGAGATGCTTTCTGTTGATGCGATTGAGAGCGTAACCGATGTTGACAGTTCTTATATAAGCGGCTGGTTAGCAGGCATAAGAAGTTATGTATTAGGTTATGAAACGGCTGGTAATGCCGATAATAATGATATGGCAGCAGTCGCTGATAATGATTACAATTCATTAGATGAAAGTGATTATTCTGATGAAGAGTATGATGACAGTGATTATGGTTATGATGAGAATAATAATAATGATGATTATAGAGAAAGAGAAGCTGTAAGTTCTGTATACAGAAAACAGGAAAAAGATTAAAGGAAAATGCTGTTACATTATTCATTAAAAGACTTTTTCCGGCACTCACACTTCCGGCAAGAATGATGGTTTCATGGATTGCAGGTGGTGTAATAGTTATTATTCTTATTATTATTCTTGTTGTATCAGTTAAGGCTGGCAAGAGCAATAAGAAGAGTGCTTCTTATGAATACCAGAATATGCAGTATACAACAGAACAGGCTGCAACGAAGAATAATAAAAAGAATGAGGCGGCAACAGCTTCAACTGAGGCAGGCACAGAAGAACAGACTACACAGAAGCAGACTGAGAATGTAACACAAAGTACTACTGGCAGCAGTTCTAATAATACAACCAATAGGACAACAGCTAATACATCTGATGATAGCATCACAGGGAATACTAGTTCAGATAATAGTGGAAGCACAGACAATGATACCAATGGAAGTGGTGACACAGGAAGTACAGATAACGGAACAAGCGGAAGCGGTACTACAGGCGGAAGCACAGACAGCGGAGCAAGCGGAAGCACTACTACAGGTGGAAGCACAGATAACGGAGCAAGTGGAAGCAGCACAGGAAGCGGCAGTTCAGGTTCATCAGACACAGTTAAATCAGCAGCTTCTGGTGTATCAGCTAATTAAAATGATGGGCAAAAATAACAATTATGGAGGAACATTTGCATGAAGTGTGTAATTCTTGCAGGTGGAAGTGGCGATAGTTTATGGCCATTGTCCAGAAAAATTATCCTAAACAGTTTATGAAATTTAAGGAAGGCCGTTCACTTTTACAGGAAACGGTTGTCAGAAATCTGCCTTATTGTGATGAATTTATTATAGTAACTAATGAGGCATATAAGAATATTGTGAACGGACAGATGAAGGCGTTCCAGAGCCTGAAATACAGAGTTATTCTTGAGGGCACAGCTAAGGTACAGCAGCGGCAATTATGCTTGGAACAATGTTTGCCAATCCAACTGAATTTGTATTAGTTGTTAATTCAGACAATTTTATTGATGGTGATGGATACAAGGATGCATCATAGGAGCTAAAGAGATAGCAAAGACAGGCGTAATTGCGGCAGTTGGAGTTAAGCCTGAATATCAGGCGAAGAATCTTGGATATATCAAGAGAGATGGAAATGATGTAATTAAGATATTATCAAATGTTGATTTTGATGATGCAACATCTGAGATTGCAGACTGTTATTCATATGAGGAGGGGTATCTATGGAATAGTGGAATACTTGTGTTCAGGGCAGGTGATATGGTTAATATCACAAGAAAGAAATGTCCGGAATTGTATACAGCCTGCCGTACAGCTAAGAGAAAAGTTCCAGCTATAAGAAGGGCTATACGTTTCTCAGAAAATGTAATGAAGGACATAGTTACAGGAAGCATAGAAACACTTGTTCTTGAACACTGTGACAATCTCAAAGTAGTAGAGGCTGACATTTTATGGAAAGATATCGATAATGTATGTGATATTGAAATGCACCATAGTGATGATAAGCCTGACAATATAATTAAGAATGACTGTAGTAATATATCAGTAATTAACAACGCGCAAAGACAGCTTGTAGTTGCTAATGACTTAAGAGATATGGTAGTTGTCAATACAGAAGATGCTGTATACATTTCATCAAAGAAATCTGCTGATAATATCAAAGAGATTATTAAAGACAATCTTGACCAATATGAAACATACTTTGATTATAATCGTGTCTCCTATAGGGAATGGGGTATACACGAGCTTCTTAATTATTCTAATGGTTATAAGGTTAAGAAGGTTACAGTATTTCCAGGAATGATGATGAATCTTCACCAGCATGAATTAAGGGCAGAATACTGGTCAGTTGTTGAAGGTACAGCTACTATTACAATAGGTACAGAAACTAAAGATTACCATAAGTATGAGAGCGTATTCGTGCCAATCGGTGTTAAGCATAAGGTTGCTAACAAGACAGACTCTAATGTTGTCATTATAGAGGTTGGAATTGGTGATTCAATCCTTGATAATGATATGGTTAAGATATATGGACAGGATTCATCAGATAATGGCGGCAATTATGTAAGAAAAGATAATTGTCCGATTGTCAAGCTTGACCCGGCATTCAAGGATAACCTCTGGGGCGGTACTAAGATAAGAGATGTATACGGCAAGAAATGTGATTATGATGTCATAGGAGAAAGCTGGGAGCTTTCTGCACACCCAGACGGGCAGAGCCGTATTGCAGAAGGATATTATAAGGGTATGCTCTTTAATGATTATCTTTCAATAATTGGCAAGGAAGCATTAGGCTGGAAGTGTCAGGCACAGGACAGATTCCCTGTACTTATAAAGTTTATTGATGCCAAGCAGGCATTATCAATACAGATACACCCGGATGATGAGTATGCACTGGAGAACGAGAATGAATATGGAAAGAACGAAATGTGGTATGTGCTTGATGCAGAACCTGGTGCATATCTGTATTGCGGACTTTCAAGAGCTTCTTCTAAAGAGAGATAGAAGAACGTATAAAGAACAACACAATAACAGAAATCCTTAACAAGATAGAAGTTAAAAAGGGTGATGTAGTTATGGTAAAGGCTGGAACTATCCACGCGATAGGTGCAGGCATATTTATATGTGAAATACAGCAGAATTCTAACTGCACATACCGTATGTATGATTATGACAGACGTGACAAGTTCGGCAATCCACGTGAGCTTCACGTTGCCAAGTCATTAGATGTCGTTAATCCGGTTAAGTATGAGAAGGATAACAAATGTAATGTTATGCTTGCACATAATGAGCATTATATGTCAAAGCGACTTGTGCAGTGCAAGTATTTTGAAGTTATCAAGTATGAAATAGAAGATGAAGCTAAGATACCAGTTGATGAAGCTTCATTCCTGTCAGTAATTGTAATTGACGGAGAAGGAACAATTATGACAGATGATAATGACAAGGAACTTAAGTTTAAGGCTGGAGAAAGCTTCTTTATTAATGCGGGCAAGAGAAATGTCGTTGTAAAGGGCAGATCAACCTGCATAATTACGCATGTATAATCAGACGGGAACGGAGGATTTGAATGAATAACAGTTCTGATAAAAAGGGAAGAAAGATAGCTTCATATATTATTCCCGGAATTATAACACTACTTGTTATGGTATTTGTTCTTATTGTAAAGGGAATATGGCCCTTTGGAAGTAACAGAATAGATTTATTTGATAATATGCAGCAGGTTGCTCCGCTGTATGCACATTTATGGGACGCTATGCACGGTAATGCAAGTGTGTGGTTTGACTGGTATACAGGACTTGGAACTAATGTGAGTATGAGTATATCAGCGTTCTCAATGTTCAGCCCATTTAACCTGCTTTTATATCTATGTCCAAGAGATTATATATTGGAATTCATATCAATTCTTACACTTGTTAAGATGTTTGTTATGTCAGTTACAATGTATGCATTTCTTAATAGAAGATATAAGAAATTAACATATAAGACTAAAGTTATATTTGCACTTGCATACACATTTTGTGGCTATGTGCTTTTATACGCTTCATGTTTTACACCTTGGATGGATATAGTTGCTTTATTTCCACTTCTTATGATGTCTTTAGATGTTATGGAAAAGACAGGAAAGAAGTTTTTCTATATTCTTATGCTGGCATTGTTATTTGTTATTAACTATTATATCAGTGCAATGTCAGTTGTATACATACTCCTTGCCGGTGGAATGTATATTATATTCAGATGTGACAAAGAAGAGAGAAGAAAATGTGCGTGGAACTTAGGGATAGTACATTTACGGGAATTGGACTTTCAGCCTTTGTGCTTCTTCCGGTATTCTCGCAGCTTTCACAGTCACAGAGAACCGGTAACTCATTAAGCCTTGTACAGCAGTATATGTCATGGATTTCTAATCCGACATTCAGAAGCTTCAGTCTTGGCGAATTTGAAAGAATAATGATGTTCTATGGTATGGGAATATTCCTTGTGCTTATATTTACAGGCATACATAGAAGCAGAAAGTTACCGCGGTATAAGATAGATATAGATTTAAGAAAGCGTAACTGGTATGCAGTATCACTCTTTGCAATAATGGTTATTCAGGCAGTTGCAGAGGGTACTAACATTATGTGGCATTTTGGTTCATATAATGGATATACATTAAGAAATGGATTTATTATAGCATTTACATTCATATGTCTTGCAGCAATGTATGCAGATACTATAGTTGCAGATAGCAAAGAAGATAAAAAGAAGAATATAATATTAAGTGCAGTGTGTGTGGTAGTATGCGTTGCATTTGCACTTGGATATAAGTATATTCCAGTTAATTCCTACGAGAGGGCATTTGCATTTTTATAGCAGTATTCGTAATTATGCTTGTTGTGCATATAATTAATGTGATAGTTAGAAAAGACGGATATGGAATTAACAGTATTATAAGATTAATGGCTGTTGAGATAATTATAGGTGCCATCGCTATGACAGGTCCACCTAAGTTCTATACTTATACGCCATATCAGTATGGAGATTATGTACAGCTTGCAGTGGAAGCGGCTAATAATCTTGAAATAGCCTCATCTCCGGTAGACAGAATAACTAATCCGGATTTAAGCCTTAATGCCAACTACCCTCTTGTTATGAAGAGAGGTGCAATGTCAAGCTTTACGGCAGCTCTTCAGAAGGAAAGCCAGAAGCAGACAGTAAGATGGGGACATTCAAAGTATTTCCTCTGGATGCTTGATTCAGGTAATACGGTATTCAGCGATGCTCTTATACACGTTACAGAGGCTGTTAATGTCAACAGATTAGACAGTTCATTGTATACACTTAAGAAGGTTGGAACTGATGGCTGTCAGTATAAGCTTTATACAGCTAATTACCAGCTGCCATTTGCAATGGTTACAGACTCATCTGTAAAAAATGTAGATTTTAATAAAGATTTTACTAAGAATGAAGCAACAATGTCTGTGGAGTCAGAAGATTATAATGATAATAACTGCTCGAAGGACTGGATATATATGCACAATATTATGTATAGTGCATTAAGCCATGATTCAAGTGGTATTGTTACGGAATATGGTACTCTTACAGATACTAAAGAGATTACTGTAAATAATAATCAAGTTGCAGAAGATAATATAGCTTCTGATAATCTTGAAGATTACAGAACAACACAGAATAAGCATATTATACAGACTTATAAGGATTCTGTAACAGGAACAAAGGCTGTATATATGAGTGTTACTGATCGTAATATAGCGACTCGGATGCCAATGTATCTAATCTTTTCAGAAGTGTAAAGATAACTGTTAATGGTAAAGAGATTGCAATACCGACAATAGGTAATGTAAAAAATAAGTATTACACAACGGATTATAATAACGGACTTATATATCTTGGAACATTTTATGATGAAGATATTGAGGTTCAGGTAGAATATACAAGACCATATGATTCAGCAGGTAATGTAATCACGGATAAGTCGATTGTCACAATCGCAGGAATTGACCTTAATAAAATGCAGTCACTGTGCGATAAATACGCTGATAAGCAGAGTGATGTAACATATACTAATAACTCAGTTACTATAAAGGTTGACGGAAGCGGTAATGATAATTATGCAATAATTCCAATCATTAAGAGTGATAACTGGACAGTTACAGTTAATGGAGTAAAGTGTGATACAGACGAGATTGCTGGAATATTTACAGGGGTTAATATTAATGACGGAAGTAATGAGATTGTATTTACATTTAAACCATCAGGAAGAAACGCAGGAACAATTATATCTTTGATTATTCTTATTGTTATGATAGTTCTTATGGTTATTGACCATAAGAGAGGGATAAATGTTCCTCAGTGGTTAGGAATGTGTGCAAGTGGTGTATATCTTGCAATAATTGCAGTGCTTGCAGCTGTTATGTTTGCAATTCCACTTGTTGCCAGCGTGATTGCGAATATACAGTATATATTGTAATAACAGATATTGGGGTTGTGAATGTTTAAAGCAGTAGCAGGATACTATAAAGATAATGAACGGTTAAGGCTTTTGGTGAAGATAATAGCAGTATGGTTTATTTCAAGGGCAGTTATGCTTCTAATGGTTCCGGTGATGAATCTTATTGCTGATGAGCCGCACCAATGGCTGTATTATATGAATCCGTGGGATGCAGAGTGGTATAAAGGGATTGTGGAGAATGGTTACCAGCCTCCTAAGTCATCAGGTATGGCAAGCTGGGCTTTTTTCCCGCTATACCCTCTTGTGTGTATGGCAGTAAGACTTGTCACAATGGGATGTATAGATACATATGCCGTTGGAATGACAGTTTCCAACATATGTATAATTATAGCAGTGTATTATGCGGTTAAGTATGCAGATATAGAGCTTGATATGAAGAAATATAATAAAAAGACAGTTGAGGATATTATTATATTTCTTATGCTTGCAGGACCATTTGCCGTGTACTATGGTGCTATGTATACAGAAGCACTATTCATATTGTGTGTTATACTGTGCTTCTATAACTCTGCCAGACATAATTATATGGCAGCAGGAATAGCGGCGGCGATGGCAAGTGCAACACGAATTGTTGGCTGTATGCTTGTGTTTGTGCTTATAACATATATGTTTATGGAGACCTGTGCAGAGTGCAGGGCTAAGCATAATTCAGAAATGAAAGATAATAAAGAAGCTGGTATAATAGATAAGTGTATGCTTACAGAAGAAGCTGGTATTCTGATAGCTGGAAATATAAGCTTAGCCAGTGTTATAAGAACTTTTATTAAAAATGTCATAAAAGAACCAAAGAAGTTTGTGGCTATTATGATAAGCCCTCTTGGCATATTCATATATATGAATTATCTGAGATACCTTTGCGGTGATTCGTGGGCATTTTACCACGTCCAGAGAGCGTGGAGAACACAGAAAATGTTTCCGGTAATCGGAGTGTTGTTTAAGTCGTGTACAGGGCAGCTCTCAGCGGCATCAGGAGTTAAGACACTCAATGGAATAATACTTGGCTGGCTCTGCGTTATAACACTTATGCTTTATGCAGCGATGATAAGAAAGAAGCATTATGCACTTGGAATATTTGGAATAATAGTACTTCTTATTCCGCTTACATCAAGCGTTATGAGTACATTGAGATTTATAATGGGTTCATTTGTAATATATATAGGAGTGGCAGAGATAATCGCAGGCTGTAACAGGTATGTACGGTATGGAATAATTACGTTGTTGTCTATAGTTGAGATTGTTGTAATATCGGCATGGTACTTCTGGGATGGTCTGCTTATGTGAAAAGACTTGCTATCTTTATATATTGGTATTATAATTAACACGCTTTTTAAATTACAATTATATATACTGGAGTTAATCTGGTATAAGAATATTAAAAGGAGAAAATATATGTTATCAGTAGTTGTACCTACATTTAATGAGGGAAAGAATATTAGAAATCTGGTGACACAGATAGATGATGCACTTAAGGGAATTGATTATGAAATATTATTCGTAGATGATAGTAAAGATAATACACCTGATGTAATCAGGGAAGTAGCTAAGGATTTTCCACAGATAAGACTTGAACACAGAACAGGTGAAACAGGTCTTGCAACAGCAGTTCTTAAGGGATTTGAACTTGCCAAGGGTGAGTATATGGCTTGTATGGATGCTGATTTACAGCACCCACCAATTGTACTTAAATATATGTATAAGGCTATGGAAAGCGGTGCTGATTTCTGTATACCAAGCGTCTTATACCTGGTGGAGATGACGGTGGACTTAACTGGTACAGAAGTTCGTATCTGGCACAGCAAGAAAGATAGGACAGTGGATGCTTCCTTGTCTTAGAAAGATATCTGACCCAACAAGTGGTCTTTTTATGTTCAGACGTGAAGTGATTGAAGGAGCAGACCTTCAGCAATTGGATGGAAGATTATGGTCGAAGTTCTTGCAATGGGTTCATATAAGAAGGTAGTTGAAATTCCATATAAGTTCCAGCAGAGAACAGAGGGCGAATCTAAGCTTTCAGGTAAGGTTACAATGGAATATTTAAAGCAGCTTAAGGATCTTAGAAAGAGATACAACAAGGCTAATAAATATGAAGTGGAAATCTGGTCAACAGAAAAGATGATGGCAGAATAAGCTTTTGTAACTGGAAGGAGTAATAATGGGTAAGTATTTTGGTACAGATGGATTTCGTGGTGAAGCTAATGTAAACCTTACGGTTGATCACGCATTTAAAGTAGGAAGATTTCTTGGCTGGTATTATGGCAGGGATAAAGAGGATGGCAAGGCTAAGATTGTAATAGGCAAGGATACAAGAAGAAGCAGCTATATGTTTGAGTATTCATTAGTTGCAGGTCTTACAGCCTCAGGAGCTGATGTTTATCTTTTGCACGTTACAACAACACCAAGCGTATCTTATATAGCAAGAACAGAAGATTTTGACTGCGGAATTATGATATCTGCAAGCCACAATCCATTTTATGATAACGGAATAAAACTCATCAACAGCAAGGGTGAGAAGATGAGAGAAGATGTCATAAGTGAGATTGAGAAGTATCTTGATGGCGAACCGGAGAACATACCTTATGCCACTAAAGAAAATATAGGCTGTACAGTAGACCATACTGCTGGACGTAACAGGTATATGGGTTATCTTATGAGCCTTGCAATATATTCATTTAAGGGTATGAGAATAGGTCTTGATGCGGCTAACGGAAGTGCCTGGACACTTGCAAAAGCAGTATTTGACGCACTTGGGGCTAAGACTTATGTGATTAATGCCAGTCCAGATGGTACTAATATTAATACTAACTGTGGTTCTACACATATAGAAGGCTTACAGGATCTTGTTAAGAGGGAACATCTTGATGCAGGCTTTGGCATTTGACGGCGATGCCGACAGATGTCTTTGTGTAGATGAGAATGGCAATGTTATAACAGGAGACCATATATTATATATTTATGGATGTTATATGAAAGAAAGAGGAAAGCTTATAGACAATACAGTTGTTACAACAGTAATGTCTAATTTCGGACTTTACAAGGCATTTGATGCGGCTGGAATAGACTATGCGAAGACTAAAGTTGGCGATAAGTATGTATATGAATGTATGGTTAATAACGGATATCGTCTTGGCGGTGAGCAGTCAGGACACATCATATTCAGCAAATATGCGACTACAGGTGATGGCATAATAACAGCACTTAAGATGATGGAGGTTATGATAGCCAAGAAGATGACACTTTCACAGCTTGCAGCTCCACTTCAGATATATCCACAGGTGCTTAAGAATATCCGTGTATATGACAAGACAGCAGCACAGGACGATACAGATGTTAAGGCGGCAGTTGACAAGGTAGCAGAAAGTCTTGGCAATGATGGACGAATTCTTGTAAGAGAAAGCGGAACAGAGCGGTTGTAAGAGTTATGGTTGAGGCTGGCACTCACGAAGAATGTGAGAAATATGTTGATGATGTAATAGCAGTAATCAAAGAAAAAGGTTATGCGGTAGAATAAATTAACGACCCTGTTAATAAGATGATAACAAGTCTTATTAACAGGGATTTTTATGGGAAGTTATCAGCAGTTTAAGTATAAGAAGCATTTTATTAGGAAAAATGTCTTTATGAGAAAGCATATGTTTCTTAACATCACGGTTGTAGTGGCACTTATGCTTGCAATAAGCTTTTGTATGGCGTGTTCAGGTGGTCAGGCAGATAATCACGAGAAGATTGACTATACAGTTGTTGAGAACGAAGATTTACCAACAGAATTAAAGAAGCTAATAGACAATAAGAAGCAGTCCACCTTAAGACTGACTTATACAACAAAGGACTATACCTATATTGTTGCAGGATATGGAACTAAGGAGACGTCTGGATACAGCATAAGAGTAGATGATGTATATGTGAGTGGTAATGCGGTATATGCAGATTTTAAGCTTATAGGACCAGCAGAGGGCGAGCAGGTAAATGAAGTAAGCACAACTCCATATATTGTGTTGAAATATGAAAAACGTGACGAGTCAGTAGTGTTCAAGATGTAGATTATAATATGCAGATGAAAAATTATAGATTAAACGATATATAAACACTTTGCAGTCAGATTATTAATAAAAGAGAATAACAGCAGATTAAGTAATATGCTTAGGAAAGAGTGCATATATTGAATAAGAAATGTATATTGGGAGGTCTGTTGTGAATCTTAAACACGAAAATATTCACGAATATGTTATAAAATGTACTAATACAACCCAGATTACTCTTGATGATGATTTTAATGTTATGGATAGCAAACCGGATATTGATTTAATTGTCAAAGAATGGGGAATGGCAGTAGTTAACGGTGTGAGGGTTAATCAGGATAAAGCCAGATTGACGGAACACTTGTATTTGCGATTATGTATACAGGAAGCAGTGAGAACGATAAAAGATTTATACCGGTAAGAATGGATGGTTCACTTAATTTTCTTGAAAATGTCAATCTGTCGTGTGATGCTACAGGGCTTGATGTAAATTGCAAGGCACAGCTTGAGGATCTGACAATTAAATCCATTAATTCAAGAAAGATAAGTGTAAAGGCAATTGTGGCTTTGACGGTAACATGTGAGGAGATTAAGAATATTTCCATATCAACAGGAATTGAGGACGGTGACTGTAACGCAGAACTTTTGTTAAAGGATTTTGAATATGTGCAGGCTGACGTTAATATGAAAGATAACTTAAGAATTAAGGAAACTGTGTCAGTTCCTAATGGAAAGGCAGATATAGGAAGTCTTGTATGGGACGATGTAGATGTAAGAAATGTCAACACAAGAATGACAGAGGACGGACTAAGTGTAAGCGGTGAGCTGAATGTATTTATTATGTATATTGCTGATGATGAGGCAGGACAGGTGCAATGGTATGAAACAAGCACACCATTTACTGGAATAATAGATGTGAGCGGCGCAAATCCTGATGGAATATCGTATGTTGGTTACAATGTAATAAGTAAAAATGTAGAGGTAAGACCGGATTATGACGGCAATAACAGGGATGTTGCTGTTGAGCTGGTACTTGATATGGATATTAAATCTTATGAGGAGTGCAGTCGCAATGCTATGTGGGATATGTATATTCCGGGCTTTGATGTTGATATTAAGCAGGAAACACAGCAGTTAAAGAAGCTTATTATAAGAAACAATAATAAATGCAGGGTTTCAGGTAATGTCAAGGTAGAAGATTACATTAATCTTATGCAGATAGTCAATGCAACGGCTAATGTACAGATTGACAGTTACGAATGTATTCCTGAGGGAATAGAGATAATGGGTGCTGTGATAGTTAATATATTCTACATAACTTCTGATGATAATTCTCCAATGGGAAGCATTAATTCAGTAATTCCATTCACAACGGTAGTTGAATTAAAGGAATATAATAAGAATCTGATAGAATATACGATAAGACCGTCAATAGAACAGCTTCAGGCATCAATGAACAGCAGTGCACAGATTGAGGTTAAAGCAGTAATCGCATTGGATACGATTTGCTTTGAGCCATTTAATATTAATGTCATTGACGAGTGTGAGTGCAATAAGAGAGAAAATGTTGATTATTCGGCACTCCCTTCAATGGTGGGTTATATATCTGATGGTAAATGCACAGTATGGGATATAGCCAAGAAATATGACACAACAGGGGATTTGATGAGGGAGGAAAACAGCACTATACAAAGACTTGTTGATTCGGATATAATTCCAGCAGGAACAAAGCTTTTACTTGTGAGAAAAGCAATGGTATAATATGACTACTTCGTAGTCACTTAGAAGTTCTTCGAAACTTCGGATGTATTCATAAGGATTGCACGAATTAGAAATGGAGATTAATATGAAGAATAAAGTACCAATGATTAATATTATCATTATTGCATTATTTAATTATGTATTCCTTGGTACAGAATATATGTATGATAATATGATGTTATATGTTATAAATTCAAATGGAGTAGTAAATGCACAGAATTATATTCTGGGTGTAAGTGTTGCCGGATTTCTTATGTATCCGTTGTTAAAGCGTGTATACAGAAAGAATAATAATATGCTGTTACTGCACATATTTAAAGTATGTGTAGTAATAACTGGCATAATATGTATAGCAGTTATGGGTACACACAGCTCTTATGTCTCAATATTCATAAGCGGTTGTGTATTCTTTGCGATAATGGGAATTGTAGGAAGTGCTGTGCACTATTCACTTGCAGTTAATATAAGCAACTATTCTATGCCGGTATCCTATGCGATAGGAATTGCATATGCACTTGGAGTGCTTATACAGTTTATTGCTAATAATATCGTTAATAATAACTTAGCTGAAAGTATAATGCTGTGCGTGGGGCTTATAGTGCTTGTGTATTACGGCTTTGGAACTGACAGCATGGCTGCTAATAGTGCCAGAGCGGCTGATGGAAGAGCTTCGTATATTGTCTATAAGAATGAGAAAACAGCAGGGATAACGCTTATTATTATAGTTGCACTTATGACTTGTATATTTTCAACACTTGATAATGCCGTAACACTTGTACACGCGGAAGGAAGTGTCGATATTGGACAAACACCAAGAGTTATCCTTGCTGTAAGCGGTCTTGTTGCAGGATATGTGTTTGGAATTAATAAAGGAGCGTTTATTAATATTATTATGTACTGTGTCACACTTCTTTCAGTTATGTGTGTGGCAGTAATAGAACTTGGTGGTCCGTTTATGATAGGACTTGTTGCATTTTATATGTCGGCTGGATTTTTCGTTGTATACTTTACAACAATGTTTATTCAGTTCTCATACAATACAGATATTCCAGAATTATGGGCTGGAATGGGCAGGGCAGTCAATAATGCAGGAGCAGTTATAACAAGCTTTACATCAGTACTGCTTTTATCAAGTGCAAACACAATGATAATAAGCGTTGTCGCACTTGTTTTATTTGCATTAATAAGCGTTGCTATTTATGCTTATTCTACACAGCTTGTAATTAGTGTTAAAGAGCCGGTTAGTACTGAACCTGCTGTAAATTATAAATTAGAAAGATTTGTTCAGGCATATTCACTTACAGAGCGGGAAAAAGAGGTTCTTCAGGTATTAACAGAGTCGGACGGAAATGTATCCGAACTTGCCAGCACGCTGTGTATGTCAAGGTCTGCATTGTACAGGCACATTTCAGCTATCAATGAAAAGACCGATACAAGTTCAAGAATAGGACTTATACAGTTCTGCTATTCGTGGAGTGAGAATTAGATTATCAATTAAAGAAAATAAAAAGGCAGGAATATGAGAAACTTTAAGTTATTGCTTAAGAGGTTCTTACTTTCCTGCCTTTGTTATTATAATATTATTCTGTGTTGGTTATGATTTATTCTGTGTCAGTGGATGTCTTCTTGGAAGCAAAATAATCATCGAACTTGTCCATAACAGCACTGTATGTATTCTTGCTTATGTCTGGAAGTTCTTTGCCCCATGATTTGGTTGCAAGCTTAAAGCCTTTTTCTACAGCGGCTTTCATCTTTTGCATCTTTTCTTCATCATCACCAGCAAGAGCCATTGCAAAATCAAAGATTCTTGATGATGTCTGTTTAACTCCCCAATATCCGTCCTCTGAAATATCTTCTTTAGCCTTGGCAATTGTATCAGCATCTGCTGTGAAGTTGCCGCTGGCAAGTACTTTCCACATATCATCAGCAGTTCCGATTGTAATTCCCTGCTTTTCAAACATCTTGCTTACGAGTGACTGTAACTGCTGCATACGATTGTCAGAGTCAGCTTTTAACTGTGCTACTAAAGAAGGATTGGTTGATTTTGATGTAGCAGATGAAACAGTCTGGCCTTTAGAAGATTCATAAGTGGCAGCAGTATCTGAATAATTATTAGCAGAAGCTGTTCCTGATGTCTTGTTGTCTTTATTAGTCTGGCTGGCTGTTGAAGCATAGCTGTGTAATAAGAATTAACTCCGTTTAATTCCATATTATTCCTCCGTTTCTGTGCATACGCACAATTTGTAATAATTAATAGTTAAATGCTTATAAAAGCAATCTGATAAAACCATCCGTGGCTTTATATATATAATCGGCTGTTTGTAAGGCTTTATTTACATATGTTCTTTATTTTTTCTGTATTTATTAGGTGAAATACCCTTGGTACGCCTGAAAGCATCGCCGAAATAATTACTGTCATTAAAACCACACTCAAATGCAATATCAGTTATTGATTTGTTAGTGTTAAGAAGAAGTTCGCAGGCGTGTTGTATGCGGACATTTATTATATATTCTTTAAAACCAAGCCGGTAACGCTCTTGAATTTCTTTGAAAGATACGAACGGCTGAGATTGAATTTTTTCGCCACATCTTCAAGTATAAGCCTTTCGCTGTAATGGTTGTAAATGTAAGTTGCAACCTCCTGCATAATTCTGTTATTAACGTCAATCTCTTTTATTACATTTTCTTCATAATTCTTACAACGGGTTATAAAAAGCATAAGCTCGGCGAGTGCAACGCTTACAAAGCCGGGAGATAAAGGATCCTGTCCTTCATTTTCAAAGAGGAGCTTTTCAAGAAGGCTTTCTATATAATCTCTTCGTTTTTCTGGTATTGAGATAACACCTGCCTGCATAACATCAGACACGATATCCGTGCCGACAACATTGTTGAGCCATTCTGTGACGGTTGGCTTAAAGCTTATTACAATTCGCTCGTGCATACCTTTTCCTGTATAATCAGTCTTGTGGATTGTTCCGGCAGGGACGATTACAATATCTCCGTGGTGGAATTTGTATATATTGTGGCTGATAAATGCCGTACATTCACCGCGGGCAAGATAAAAAAGTTCGTGAAAAGGGTGTGAGTGAACCTTTTTAGCTTTAAATGCCGAGCGTTTAATTTTTTTGATTTCAAAATTCTTCTGCATATCCTGTATCATATGAAGCCTCCAGTGTAAAAAAGTATATATAAAAATACTTATGTAAGAAATTAGGATACATTTTCTGTAAAGTTAATTAAATAATAGTATTTATAAGTGGAAATCACTGTTTTTTATGCTAATATATTATATAAAAAAAGAGAAAAAATGCAATAGATTATTGGGAAAGAAGGGATTAAATATGGCACGACCAATAAGTGCTGGCAAGAGAGATATGATTCTTAACGGGAATCTTATCAGGGCAATTCTTACATTGGCAATACCAGTTATGATTAACAGCTTTATACAGTCAATGTATAATCTTACAGATACGTTCTGGCTTGGAAAGATAGGAACAGCTAATCAGGCAGCTATAACGCTTGTGTCACCATTCCAGAATATTCTTATTAACTTTGGAGCAGGCATAACGACAGCGGGTGCTATTCTTATATCGCAGTACCTTGGTGCGAAAGAAGACAAACAGGCGAACTCTATGGCTAATCATATATGTATAACATCGCTTGGATTTTCGGTTGTATGTGCATTTATATGCTGGCTTGTGTCACCAGGACTTGTAAAATGGCTTGGTGCTGAGGGTGAAATATATAGATATGGACTTACATATATAAGAATTGTAGTGTTAGACCTTCCATTTCTTTTTATGATTAATCTGTTTACTTCGGTCAAGCAGGCACAGGGCGACACAGTAAGACCTCTGCTTCTTAATATACTTGGGGGTATCTATCAATCTGATACTTGACCCATTATTCCTTGTTATATTCAACTGGGGAATAGGTGGTGCGGCACTTGCTACACTGCTTGCTAAGATACCGAGTGCGATTATTGGAGTTCTTGTACTTAGGGGAAATAACCAGCTTGTCAGAATTAACTTTAAGAACTTCAAATTTGATAAAAATAAAGTGCTTGCTATATTAAAAATTGGTCTGCCAACTGCAATAGGTGGAAGTACAATGCAGTTCGGATTTCTTCTTATGACTAAAAATGTTAATGCCTATGGTCCGACAGCTACAACAGCTTATGGTATCGGTAATAAGATTAACAGTATTATTACAATGCCGGCAAGCGGAATAGGCTCTGCAATATCTACAATAGTCGGTCAGAATATGGGTGCAGGCAATATTAAAAGAACTGATAAGTCATACCATATTGCACTGAGAATAGGAGCTGTATTCTTATTCATATGTGGAATGATACTTCAAGAAGATTCATAGCAGAACCAATGGTTAGATTTTTCACATCAGATGAACAGGTAGTGCCTCTTGCGACACAGTTCCTGTCAATTATGGCAATATGCTGCTGGACGAATGCATTTTATAATGTAACGCAGGGGTTATTTCAGGGCTGTGGACATACCATGATAACAATGGCAGTTGATGCGACAAGAATATGGATATTCAGGTTCCTGACATTGTGGGTATGTGCTAATGTGCTTGGAATGGGCGTTGAGAGTGTGTGGTATGCGGTAGTTGTAAGTAATGCCACATCAGCATTGATACTCTACATACTCTATTGGACAGGAATATGGAAGAAATCAACTATTAAAATAGAAAAGACACAGGATGAAGGCAATAATTCAGACGAAAAGGTAAAGTCTCTTAATGAGGCTGATTCAGATATAAAAGTTTCTTCAAATATACAGACAGTTAATTAATCAGATTACAAGTAAATATTGTGCTCCCTATAAATGTTCCCGAAGCCAGCCGGATTGTTCTGGTTTCGGGAATTTTTGTTAATAAAAATGGCAGCATAGTTATATATAATTCATTCTGCAGGATATATTTTCTGGTGATTAGTAATAATCATATGAAAATGCAAGTATGTACTTGATTTTGTACAATCTGTTTTATATAATAGATGTATGTATACAATATTGGAGATATGAATATGGACTCAATTAGATTAAAGGCACGTGCAAGATTAATCTTGGACTTGATGTGTTAGGAAAGAGAGATAATGGATATCACGATGTAAGAATGGTTATGCAGACAGTAGGTATATATGACCGTCTTATAATTAATAAGATACCAGAAGACGATATAAGGATTGATATTAATCTTAAGTTTCTTCCGGTTAATGAGAATAATCTCATATATAAAGCATACAAGCTTATGAAAGATGAGTATGGCTTTTCGGGGGGAATAGAGGTAGACCTTAATAAGTTCATACCGATAGCAGCAGGTATGGCTGGAGGAAGTACAGATGCAGCTTCTGCTATGTTTGCTATCAATAAGCTGTTCAATCTTGGACTTTCTAACAGGGAGCTTATGGAGCAGGGAGTTAAGATTGGAGCTGATGTTCCATACTGTATTATGAGAGGAACTGCACTTGCAGAAGGATAGGAGAGAAGCTTACAAGACTTGCACCTATGCCATTTTGTCATATGGTTGTAGCAAAGCCACCTATTAATGTATCGACTAAGATGGTGTATGACAGTCTGGATTCAGGTGCAATCACAAAGCATCCTGATATAGATGGAATTATAGAGGCAATTAATGAGGGCAGTGTAATAAAGATTGCCGAGCGTATGGGCAATGTGTTAGAAGATGTGACTATTCCGTTGTATCCGGTTATAGATAAGATAAAGAAGGATATGATAAGTCAGGGTGCATACAATGCTATGATGAGTGGAAGTGGTCCTACAGTATTTGGAATATTTCCTGATGAGCAGACAGCACTTAATTGTAAAGAATATTTAAAGCGTCAGGGAGATGCAAGACAGGTATATATAACAGAGACATTTAATTAAATTACTACACGGAGGATTAGACAATGAAAGGCGAATTAAAAATGGATGTGAACGAATACCTTCCATTAAGAGATGTTGTATTCAATACATTAAGACAGGCTATTCTTACAGGAGAGATGGAACCTGGCGAAAGACTTATGGAGATACAGCTTGCTAACAAGCTTGGAGTAAGCCGTACACCTATACGAGAAGCAATCAGAAGTTAGAGCTTGAAGGCCTTGTTATTATGATTCCAAGAAAAGGTGCTGAGGTTGCACATATAACTGTAAAGGATATGAGAGATGTCCTTGAGGTGCGTTCGGCGTTAGAAGAACTTGCTGCAACACTTGCCTGCAAGAATGTAACACCTGAACATATAGAGGAGTTAAAGACGGCTAACAGGGTATTTGAAGCCGCTATTGTATCTAAAGATGTAGTTGCTATAGTTAATGCAGATGTGGCATTCCACAATATTATATATTCTATGACAGACAACCAGAGACTTATCCAGCTTGTCAACAGTCTTAGTGAGCAGATGTACAGATATCGTCTTGAATATGTTAAAGATGCAAGAACACATTCTATACTTATAAGTGAGCATAACGATATAATCAGGCAGCTTGCCGATAAGGATGTCGAAAAAGCCAAGGTTATAGTAAGACAGCATATTACTAATCAGGAAAGGGGAATTATAAGACTTCTTAACATATAATTAAATAAAATTGTGATTTATTGAAAACTGAAAGCTGTATTCACCATACTATGAAAATGATAGGGGTGGGTATAGCTTTTTATTTTTGGGGGATAATTTCCATATAAATTATCTGGTGCAGCTTAAAGGTTGTGGCGGGGATGTTAGAAAGCAACAAAAGCAACGGCGACCCGCTTTCGTTTAAGTGTCGCACGCAGCGGTGAAAGCCTTTAGGTGAGTGGATAATTTAATGGAAAGTTATTTCTGGTGGTGGCAGGTTGTCGGAAGTGTGGATTGCAGGACAGCTGTTAGGTGGAGGTGGGAAGCGACGATTGTAGAATAGTCGCTACACGGCAGTGGCAATGATATTGTATATTATCTGCCATACATCCGAAGAAAGTTGCAGTTCAGTCGCTGCCCAGTTGTGAGAACTTACTATATTGCAAGCTGGGTACTGTTGAAACCGTCGGCACTTAGCGGCTGTTCCTTAGCCGCTTACGTGTCCGCTACGGTTTCAAGTAGCGGGGGCGTGCCCAGCGGTAATATAGTAAGTCCTCACAACGTCCGTATGTAACAACGTCCGTCCGTCACACTAACACTATCCGTCCGTCACACCTTCCGTGCATAACCATTTCCGTTTCCCAGAACCATCCAGAAACTACCAGCAAACAAGGGGGTATATATGTTAAAATTAAATGAAAAAAGTGCAAAATCAACTTATATTATACTGGCATTAAGCATTATTATGCTTGTAATTGTAGGAATACGATTGTATAGTGATACTTATGCAGCATTTATGCAAAAAGATATAGCTTCGCAGATTATAAGATTTCATATAAGGGCGAATGATGACTCTGAGGAGGCACAGAATAATAAAATGCTTGTTAAGGCAGCGGTGCTTGATTATATAAGTCCGAAGCTTTCACAATCCGTATCATTAGAGGAGTCAAGACAGATTTTAAGTGATGAGAGTGATAATATAAAGAATGTTGCTGTTGATAAGCTTAGGAGCCTTGGAAGTAAGGAAGATGTAAGCGTTTATTTTGAAATTGCTATTTCCGATGAAAAGCTACGGGGATATGACATTTCCGCCAGGGGAATATGAGGCATTTAGAATAGATATAGGAGAGGCTTCAGGCAGGAACTGGTGGTGCGTATTATATCCACCATTATGTTTTGTGGATGCAGTATATGGTGTTGTGCCGGATGAGTCAAAGGATGAGCTTAAAAATGTACTGACAGAAGATGAGTACAGGGTAGTGTCTGGAGAAAAGGTACAGTACAGATTCAAGTATCTTAAATTTTTAAATAAGAAATAAGCTGTAAATGTAAAATAACCTGTAAAATAATGTAAAATTAATTATAAACATAAAATAATTGTAAGTATCAGAAGATTATGGATATAAGGCGATTGTTGACATTCAGTAATTATAAGCATAAAAAGATTGTAAGTATCAGGAAATTACTGATATAGGGTGATTATATTTATCAATAATCAGAGAATAAGAAAGGGAGTACACACGAGAATATGAATGATAAGGTATATGTTAAGATAAGAGGACTGTCGGCACAAGAGGCGGGCGATGCTTATAAAGAGGCAGAAGATATTGAGATAATAAGCGTTGGAAGATACACTAGGAGGGCAGGCAAGGAATATATACGCTATGAAGAAGTGTATGATGGAGAAGTGCAAAATCTGACACGCTTATTAAAATATCAGAGGACAGAGTTGAGATAAGTAAAAAAGGTGCAATAACAACAATTATGGAGTTCATACAGGATAAAAAGACTGTAAGCTGTTATAACACACCTTATGGAGACCTTGCGATGTCTATATATACAAGCATGCTGGATATAGAAAGGGATGAAGATAAGATTAATATAGCACTCGAATACACCATGGATGTTAATGGGCAGCAGATGAGTGAATGTAAGGTAAGAATTGAAATATGTAATCAGGGAAAGCTTGAATTGTAGAGATACATTTATAAAATTATATTTAAAGAGCTGTATTTTATAAATTATATTTTGTAAATTGTATTTTAATTCAGGTATTGCCTTAAATAAAGTGTCGTGGTACAATGACAGACAGATTGAATAAATAAAAGCAATGACGGAAAAAGTAGTATATGCGGAGCATACAGAGAGAGCTGTAGTGGTGAAATCAGCTTATGTGACTATTATATGAAGACCATTCCTGAGCTGTGCGTAGAAGAGATTATAATATATAATCTTGAAGCGTTACCGTGTGGCATACGTTACAGGCTGTAAGAGTGAAATAATAAGGTGGAACCGTGCAAATGCACCCTTAGGTATATGGCAGAGTGTACCTTGTGGGTGCTTTTATATGTCAGGTAAAAAGCACATTTAACAGGTAACTAAGTCCGGACTAATACGCAAAGGAGATTAATAATAATGGTTAATTTTAAAGAAGACGAACAGTTAAGCACATTAAACCATTCTTGTGCACATTTAATGGCACAGGCAATTAAGCATCTTTATCCACAAGCTAAATTCTGGGTTGGACCAGTTGTAGCAGAAGGTTTTTACTATGATGTGGATCTTGGAGATGATGTTATCAGAGATGAAGATATTCCTAAGATTGAAAAGGAAATGAAGAAGGTAGCTAAGTCAGGAAAGAAGATTATCCGCAAGGAAATCTCTAAAGAAGAAGCTATGGAAATGTTCAAGGATGATGAATATAAGTTAGACCTTATCTCTAACCTTGAAGATGGAACAATAACTTGCTACGAGCAGGGAGATTTTACAGATCTCTGTCGTGGACCACACGTTGATAATGTTAAGTTATGCCGTAATTTTAAGTTGCTCAGACATTCAGGCGCTTACTGGAAGGGCGACAGCAACAATAAGGTTCTCCAGAGAATATATGGTGTATGTTTCCCAACACCAGAAGAACTTGAAGCACACCTTCAGGAACTTGAGGAAGCTAAGGAAAGAGATCACAGAAAGATAGGTAAGGATATGGAACTCTTTATGGTTGATGACCTTATCGGACGTGGTCTTCCAATGTTCTTACCAAAGGGTTATATAATATGGCAGGAACTTGAGAACTATATTAAAGATAAAGAAAGAAAGCTTGGATATCAGCACGTTATGACACCTTGTGTTGGTACAGTTAATCTTTATAAGACATCAGGACACTGGGATCATTATAAGGAAAATATGTTCCCGGCAATGGAAGTTGATGATGAAGCATTTGTATTAAGACCAATGAACTGCCTCATCATATGATGATATATGCTAACAGACTTCACTCATATAAGGATCTTCCTATAAGATTGGTGAGATAGCACACGATTTCAGATATGAGTCAAGTGGAACATTAAAGGGTATTGAAAGAGGAAGACATTTCTGCCAGAATGATGCCCACCTTTTTGTAACACCGGAGCAGATTAAAGATGAAATATCTAAGGTAGTTGACCTTATATTCTCAACATACAAGGATTTTGGAATTACAGATTATCGTTGTGTTCTTTCACTTAGAGATCCAGAAAATAAGACTAAGTACCACGATGATGATGAAATGTGGAATAAGGCTGAAAATGCTTTAAGAGATGTTATGAACAGTCTTGGTATTGAATATACAGAAGAAATCGGTGAAGCTGCATTCTACGGTCCTAAGCTTGATGTTAATGTTAAGCCGGCTGTTGGTAATGAAATCACATTATCTACATGCCAGTTAGACTTCTGTCTTCCAGCTAAGTTCAACCTTTCATATGTTGACAAGGATGGCGAGAAGAAGACACCGGTTGTACTTCACAGAGCTATACTTGGTTCTCTTGACAGATTTATGGCATATATACTTGAAGAAACAAAGGGTAACCTTCCAACATGGTTAGCACCAGTTCAGGTAAGAGTAATGCCAGTTAAGACAGATAATGATGAGATTATGAATTATGCACACGAAATCGTTGATGCTCTTGAAGCTAAAAATGTAAGAGTAGAACTTGATGACAGAGCAGAAAAGCTTGGTTATCGTATGCGTGAGGGACAGATCCAGAAAGTTCCATATCTTCTTGTTATTGGATTTAACGAGCAGGAGAACAAGACAGTATCATACAGACTTCACGGACAGCAGGATACAACAACACTTGGACTTGATGAGTTCGTAGAAAGATTGATACAGAGATAAAGAATAAGGCAAGATAATGACAGAAATGCATAATGTGCATGCTAAGAGATTTACTAATGTGTAGATATTGGCTGTAGCTATAATACTTGGATCTTAGAAACATATAATAAATAATAGGTGAAAACCAGCAGTGGCTTTCGCTGGCATTGAAGGTTGGCTTATGAAGGGCTTGTTTTGGTGCTGGGGAGTGCTGCTGGTTTTCTTTATTTAATAGATATATAATATGTTGGTTATAGACTTTTGGCATTGTGCTTTATATAATTGTATTAAAATATTGATGTAACTTATATATTTGTACATAGGGATGGAGGAGAAAGA
>ENA-OQAS01000059-OQAS01000059.1-human-gut-metagenome-genome-assembly--contig:-NODE-59-length-53265-cov-12.239132_pt1 | contig 53265 bp, 62 predicted proteins | sample MGYA00242733_ERZ504523 | MGnify/ENA primary metagenome ERZ504523 (study PRJEB26092, sample SAMD00036239) | human gut metagenome | host: Homo sapiens | study: EMG produced TPA metagenomics assembly of...
CCCGGTCCGCTGACCGCCATCGGCGCGCTGAACGCGAACCTCGGCATCACCCTGGCCCTCGGCCTGATCGTGGCCATCCCGACCGTCATCATCTCCGGCCCGCTGTTCGGCAGCTCGCCGCCAAGTGGGTTCCGATCGCAGCTCCGGAGAACGAGGCTGAGGCCGAAGCTCCGAAGTCCGCGGAGAACCGCCCGTCCTTCGGCACCGCCCTGTCCGTGATCCTGCTGCCGGTCGTGCTGATGCTCGCCGCGTCCATCGTGGATCTGACCGGTCAGAACACCACCGCCTGGGGCCGTGTGATCGCGTTCCTCGGCACCCCGCTCGTGGCACTGCTCATCACCACCGTCTTCGCCATGGTCGCCCTTGGTACATGCAGAAGTTCTCCCGTGACGCCGTCAACGGCATGGTCGGACAGTCCTTCGGCTCCGTGGCCGGCATCATCCTGATCGTCGCCGCAGGCGGCGGCTTCAAGCAGACGCTGGTCGACTCCGGCATCGGCGACGTGATCGCCAACTCCATCACCGAATCCGCCATGAACCCGCTGATCGCAGGCTGGCTGGTGGCCGTGCTCATCCGTCTCGCCACCGGTTCGGCAACCGTGGCGACCGTCACCGCCTCCGGCATCATGGTGCCGCTCGCCGCCGGCATGAGCCCGACCCATCTGGCACTGCTGGTGCTGGCCATCGGCGCAGGCTCCGTGTTCTTCTCCCACCTCAACGACGCCGGCTTCTGGCTGGTCAAGGAATACTTCGGCATGAGCGTGGGCCAGACGCTGAAGACCTGGTCGCTGATGGAAACCATTCTGTCGGTGGTCGGTCTGGGCTGCGTGATGCTGCTCTCGCTGGTGCTTTGACGCACTGAACGCAGCAATCGCAACCACACTCACATAACCCAAAACATAACCAAAACTTGCCGCCCGCAAAGCTTGCCGCAACCTTCTTTTCTGCGTTGCGGAAGGCGCGGGAAGCCAACGGTCGGCATCAATCCTTATTCAAAATCGCAAAAACTTTTCAACCATTTTTAGAGAAAGAAGCACATCATGCAGTTGGGAATGATCGGCCTGGGACGTATGGGCGGCAACATGGCGAAGCGCATCGCGGCGGCAGGGCATGAGGTGGTCGGCTACGACCGCTCCCCCGAGTCGGACCGCACCGTGGCAAGCCTGAAGGAACTGGTGGCCGCGCTGAAGGCCCCGCGTCTGGTGTGGGTCATGGTGCCGGCCGGTGAAGCGACCGACAGCACCATCAACGAGCTTGCCGAGCTTCTTCAGCCGGGCGATATGATCATCGACGGCGGCAACTCCCGTTACACCGACGACGCACGCCACGCGGCCGAACTGGAGCCGAAGGGCATCCATTTCATGGATTGCGGCGTCTCCGGCGGCGTGTGGGGCATCGACCGCGGCTACGCGCTTATGGTTGGCGGCAGCAGGGGGACTTCGAGAGCGCGCGCCCGATTTTCGAGGCACTTAAGCCGGAAGGCGATTCCGGCTTGGTGCTGGCCGGCCCGGTGGGCGGCGGCCACTTCGCCAAGATGGTGCACAACGGCATCGAATACGGCATGATGCAGGCCTTCGGCGAAGGCTTCGCCACCATGGTGAAGTCCGATCTCGTTGAGGATCCGGCGGCGTGATGAGCTCCTGGAGGGACGGTTCCGTGGTGCAGTCCTGGCTGCTCGACCTGCTGGCCATCGCCTTCAAGTCCGACCCGACGCTCAAGTCCATGCCGCCGGTCGCCAACGAGTCCGGCGAGGCGAAGTGGATGATCGAGCGGCTCTCGAACTCGGCGTCCGACCCGGCCACCGCGCCGCACTGTACGCACGTCAGACCTCGCGCGGCGGCGCCGACGACATCCTGCGCGTCGTGTCCACCATGCGCGCCCAGTTCGGCGGCCACGTCACCAAGATCGACGAGATCGCCACCCACTGACGGATTCACGCATTAACCGATTCAGATTCCTTCCTTCCCCATAACAGACTTCGCCCGGAGCTGGGCCCCACCAGCTCGGCGAACCTGTATCAACGCACACGGTCCCGTCAGACAGTCGGCTTGCCGCCCCACAATCCTGCACTATCTCGCTTATAGATGGCGGATTTTCCAAATCGCCCCACGGTATCTCGCTTATAGATGGCGGGGTCCTACAGCAAAAAGCCGGTTAGGGGGTAATATACATACCCTCCAACCGGCTTTTCCCCGCATCATCCGCCATCCATAAGCGAGATGGCATCAGGCACGAGAGCGAATCCACCATCTATAAGCGGAATATAGGCGAAATACGCGAGCGGCTCAGCGGCCGTACACCTCGTGCACGAATTTCTCAAGCGCCGCGATGGAACGCTCCACCTTCTCCGTGTCGATGCAGTAGGCCATGCGGAAGTAGCCGGGCACGCCGAAGCTGTCGGACGGCACGAGAATCAGGTCGTAATCCTTGGCCTTCATGCAGAACGCGTTCGCATCCTCCTCAAGCGCCTTCGGGAAGATGTAGAACGTGCCGCCGGGGCGCACCACGTCGAAGCCCAGACGGGTCAGCGCGTCATACAGCAGGTTCATGTTGGTTTCGTAGACGGACAGGTCGCTTGTCTCGTCCACCACCTTGGCCACGGCCAGCTGCGCGGTGGAGGACGGGCAGTTGTGGCCGGTGCCACGGCTGATCTGGCCGCACATCGGCACGATGAGCTTGGCGTCGGTGGCACGCGGATTCACCGCCACATAGCCGATGCGCTCGCCCGGCAGTGACAGCGACTTGGAGTACGAGTAGCACGAAAGCGTGTTGTCGTAGAACTTGCTCGGATACGGCTGATCGCCGCCGTCGAACACGATCTCGCGGTACGGCTCGTCGGCGATCAGGAAGATGTCGTGGCCGTATTCAGTCTGCTTGGCGTTGAGCACCTCGGCCAGGCGGGTCAGCGTTTCAGCGGAATAGACCGCGCCGGACGGATTGTTCGGGGTGTTGATGAGCACCGCCGCGGTTCCGGGGTTCAGCGCCTTCTCGAACGCGTCGAAGTTGATCTGGAAGTTCTCGGTGTCGGCCGGAACGACGGTCAGGTGCGCGCCGGTGCCGTTCACGTACGGCTGGTATTCCGGGAAGTACGGGGCGAAGGTGATCACTTCGTCGCCCGGCTTGGTCACCACGCGCAGCGCATGCGCCAATGCGCCGGCCGCGCCCGTGGTCGGGAAGATGTAGTCGGCGGTGTAGTCCATGTCGAAGCGGCGGTTGAGGCTTTCGGCGATCGCCTTGCGCACCGACGGAATGCCCAAGGACGGAGAATAGCCGTGCAACGCCACCGGTTCGGCCGTTTTATACATGTCGATCACGCGTCGGTATAGTCCTGCGGGCACGGCACGCTCGGGTTGCCCAGCGAATAGTCGAACACGTTCTCGTAGCCGATTTCGGCGCCACGCGCGGTCGCGTATTCGCTCAGCTCGCGGATTACGGATTTTCCGCCGAGCATGGCCTTGTAGGCTTCGTTGATCATGGAACAACCTCCCTGTCGTGCTGTTGCATACGTCTGACGCACCCTGAAAGAGCGCCGCTACAGACGTTTCTACCACCGAAAAGTCACGACATGCGGCGCATCGTTCACTGTTCGGCTTTCTGTTCGGCTTCGCTCTGCACGCCCTGCCCCGCCACGAAACCGCTGCTGAAGATGCGCTTCCAATAACCCAGCATGTCGGTTTTGGACATGGACATGAATATGCCCGTGGCCAGCACCGCCACATCCTCGTTGAACACGGCGTCCATCGGCAGCTGCTCATGGAGCTTCGGCCAGCGGCGCAGCACCGCCAACATGCCTCCGACGGTGAAGTCGAGCATCAGGTCAGTTTTGAGGTCAAGATGGTCGGCGTCAAGCCCCAGCACGGAGATCAACGTGAGCCTGCCGAAGTCCTGCAGGGATTCAACGAGTTCCGGCGAGCTGTGCGGCCCGGCAAGCAGCGCGAGCCGGTCAAGACGCTGACGCTGCTCGGGCTCGCGTAGCAGCGCGGTGACATGCTTGCGCCATTCGTTGTCGGGATTGAAATTCGCGTTGGGCGCGCTGGGAAGCGGCGTGTTTTCCACGGCGTGCAGAATGGCGGAATCGGCAAGTTCCGGCAGTCCCGTGAAATGATAGTAGAAGGAATTGCGATTCACGTCCGCCGTGCGCACGATGTCGGTGACGGTGATTTTGCGATACTCGCGTTCGGAAAGCAGTTCCCAGAATGCGTTTTCGAGCCGTTCTTTGGCTGGCAGAATCTCCGAATCTCGGCGTGGACGTGGCATGGCTCCCCCTATTTTGTACCTTCGATTTAAAAGCGCAACGCGAATTACTATACAAGTTGTCTAGAACAAACTGCACAGCATGTCGCATTAATAGCGATTGCCATCCACCGCAACGCCTCACCTCACACCACTGCGTCACGACCTCCGCGCTACGTCTACTTGCGCCGCACTTTCGGATTGCGGGCAAGAGCGGCCTGCAACATAATCGCCAGCGCCTGGTTGAGATTGCGTCGATCCTCACCGCTCAACCCAACGTACGTGCCAAGCATTTCGGGAATGACTTTCGGCCCGGCCGCCATCATGGCGGAAATACTGCCCGCACCGGACGCTTCGAGCACGGCAAACAACGCGTCCACCGCACGCTCGCGCTGCTCCTTGGACAGGTTGGCAAGCCACTTGTTCAGCGCTTTGTTGAAGGTCACCGAACTGCTGGCCACATCCTCGACTTTGTCGAATTCACCGCCGTGCATCTGCCAGGAGAACACGAAATGCTGCATTATTCCTTCCACGTCGGATTTCACCACGATGCAGCGTTCGGGAGTTTCCAGCACCATGCCCACTACCGATGAGTCCGGCACGATTTTGACGATTCGATCGCTCACGCTCGCATATTCGAAGCTATTCACCACCGCCTCAGGGAAGCCCGGCCCATCCAACGAATAGATGCGTTCGATGCGGTCCTTCACCCCGTCCTCAGCGTTCATCGCCGCATAAACGGCCAGATTGCCGCCTTTGGAATGGCCGGTGAGCACGATCGGAACATCCTTCCACAACTCGGCCACCCTGCGAGATAGTCGCGGCGGTCACCTGCGCCGGCACCGGGTATTGGAAGGCCATGTTGAAGTCCTCCTTCCAACCCACGAGCGAATCGTCGGTACCGCGGAACGCCACAACCAGCATGCCGGACGCAGGCGATAGGTCACGGCGGCGAACTGCGTCTGCTCATCGCCGTCGAACTGCTCGAGAAACGCCCCCATCTCAATGCCGGAAAACGCGGATTCGCGGCGATGGCATGGTAGAAATCGTGCGTCACCTGCGGATCAACCAAGCCCACGTTCTCGACATTATGGTCGGGCACCGCGCTTCCATGGTGAAGCTCGTCTCGGCGCGCGCGATCGTCACACCGTCGAATGGAGGTTTCCGCAGCATCCGCACGGAGCGTATGGGATGGCGCGGGTCGAATTGCTTCACACGGTCATGCAACGTGCCGTATCGCGATTCGATGTCGTCAAGCCGCGGCACGCATTCCGGCACGTCGTCGTACGAAAGCTGCGCGAGCACGAGCGCGTCGGCCTCACGGAAGGGAAGCTCGCCGAAATCGCGCGTCTCCGTACGCGCGTAATCGATGATGTTGCCCATTGCACACCCCTTTCGCAGCCGTCGACATTCCGCATTCCATTATGCTTCCACAATTATGCGTCCGCACCGCACCATCCTACGTCAGCGAACGGGGATGCATCCGGATCATCGGCGCCCCGACGCCCTCCATTGCCCTTCTTATGTGTCATTTGTGCGGCACTCGTGTGTCACTTGCGCGGCACTTATGTGTCACAATTCCATTTTTCACGCCTTTTCGAGGATCGTGACACATGAATCGGCCGAAATGCGGCTCGGCAACCATCCCGACCAGCCGTTGCATCCGCCCATAGCCCCGCCTCGGCACGCGCTTCAGCCCGCCTCGGCACTCAACCGCTTCAGCCTCGCGCACCGCCTTCGCCGCGCTGACCGGAATCGCCTTGATCACCGCCCTGATGAGTCCGCGCGTCTCCCGATCGGTATTGCGCGCCGCCTCCACAATCTTCGGCAGCGAATCCGTCCAATGCTCCACCAAATCGGCGATATTGCCGTATCCCGCCGCCGCGAAGATCCCGTAGATCTGGTCGATGGCGCGCTCGCGCTGCTCCTGGCTTACGGTGTCAAGCCACCCGTCGAGGGTTCGTTTGATGAGCTGCGCGCCGGCCGTCAGCTCGTCCACCTGTTCGAAATCGCCATTTTCCGCCACTTGCCAGCTGTTTCCCATATGCTGCATGATGCCGATGGCATCCGCTTTGACGATGCGCACTGGCGCATTCGATTGCAGCAGCATGCCCACGACGGACGATTCGGGCACGGTTTTGCGGATCCGCGATTCCACTGTCCGATACGCCTGACCGCGCACCATCGATCCCGGCAGGCCCGGCCCATCATGGGAGAAGATACGGGCGATCCGCACGTTGCGTCCCGGCACCGGCCCACCCAAGGCTGGCAGCAGCCCAAGCCGCCGCGCACGTTCGCCGGCGGCCTCAATATCGTCATGAGCCACCTGCATGGCCGCATATACGGCCATGTTGCCACCTTTCGAATGGCCGCCAAGCATAATCGCAGGCGATCCTTCCGATGACAGGAAACCTTCCGACCTGTCCAGAATCGAATCCACATACCGATACGCGGATTCCTGTGACGGTACCGGACAGCGCACTGCCATATTGAAATCCTCCTTCCATCCGACAAGCGTGCCGTCGGTGCCTCGGAAGGCGATATACAGCAAGTCGGGTGAACCGCAGCCCACGTCGAACGTCATCGCGGCGAACTGCTGCTGGTCGCGCTCGCTCAATCGTTCCGCGTATTCGCCAACACGTAACGCGCGGAATCGCGGCGATTCGCAGACGGCGCGCAGCAACGCGAGCCGGTAATCGTTCATATCGGAGGAATTCGAAACGAACATCTCGTCATAGCTTTCGGCGCGCAGCAATTCACGAATCGGCACCGTCGCCACCGACTTCGCCTCACCGAACGTGGGCACCAGATCCGTCAATCGCATGTAGGACAATTCGGACAGCACCAGGGAATCGACGTCGCCGAACGGCAGCTCGGCGAACCCACGGAATTCACGGCGCACATAATCCAACACATTGCCCATCGCGCAACCCTTTGATCAACCATAGCGATTTCGGATTCCATTATGCGGCACAATCCACGGACGCGGCAATCAGACAATCACAAGTTTCGGGCAATATCCATGTGTAGACTAGGCAGCCATGGATCCAGTTGAATTTTTCACACAATGGCTTGCCCGAAACTACGGCAAGCTCATTCTGCTCGCCGTAGTGCTTGTCGTCGCAGCGCTCATCGACAAAGCACTCACCAAAGTAGTGCGCCGCATCCTTGACAAATCACAGGTGCCGAACGCCTCCATCTTCGTCAACATCCTGCGTGTGGTGGTATGGGCATTCGCCATCGGCACGCTGCTGCAACCGGTGTTTGGAATCAACCCGACCACCCTGTTCACCGCACTCGGCATCGGAGGTCTTGCGGTGTCGCTTGGTCTGAAAGACACAATCGCCAATGTGATCGGAGGCTTCGGCCTTATGCTCGGCCGCGTCATTCAACCGGGCGACTACGTCAAAGTCGCAGGTATCACCGGCACCGTCAAAGACATCAACTGGCGTCAGACCATCGTCCGCGAACGCAACGGCAACGAAATGGTCATCCCGAACTCCATCCTCAACACTGCATCACTGGAAAAGCTCGATCCATCGAACGAATGCCTGGTGTCAGTACCGTTCACCGCCAAAGCCGGCGTCGACGTGGAACATATGAAGGCCGACATCATCGAAACCGTGCAACAGGCCACGGCAAGCCTTGCCAATCCGCTGTACAAACCGGTGGTGAAGCTCAACGGATTTACCCCGTACGGCATTGACGGCACGATCTACGCGTTCGCGAAAAACGACCTGCTGCTGTCCACGATGGTGGACGCGGTGGCGCAGGCGATCGCGCACGCCGACTATCTTGAGCATCGCGCGGTCAGCGGCAGCGCGGAATAGGACAGCATAGAAAACGGCATTGAACGGTTGAAGGCCGGTCAGAGGAACGTATCCTTGACCGGCTTCATCATCTCCATGCAGATGTCCGCATCGTTCACGTCGCCTGCGTCGCCGTCGTCGTCCGGCAAGCAGTCGTCTACATAAGCAGATTGACGGCCGTCAGCATGCAAGTGACCATGATGAACATAATCATGCCAACGTTGCCGCACACGGTTTTGGCACGGGTGCCGCGAGGCAGCTCCTCCGGCGCGGTATAGAATTCAAATTTTTTGAAATTGCGGATAAGTAGCACAAATCCAGCAAGGATCACAGCGCCGTACAACACGAAATAGACAAGCATGATCGCCAATCCTTCGACATTCTGCGACGCCCACTGTTCCATCGCCGCCGCATTGCCGTTTTCCGCGGCCTCGGACACCTTCTCCAGCTGGTCCAGATCGACGCGTGTCAACACCCATGCGCGAGCACGCCGCCGTTGAAGTTGATGATCATGTGCATCGCCGTCGAATAGCGCAGCTTGCTGGTGCGCGTGTAGACGTAGCCGAACATGAGCCCCAGTAGGAACGCGTAGAAGAACTGGAACAGGTTCATATGGAACAGACCGAACGCCAGTCCGGACAGCAGAATCGCCGTTTTCTCGCCGTATTTGCGGGTGTGGTCGATCAGCTGCTTACGGAACAGCCATTCCTCGAAAATCGGTCCTACGATTACCAGAAAAACAACGTTCCAGATGTTCGTCTGCATGGCGAGGTCGGCCACGCGGTCCGTCGCCTCGCCGTTGGAAAGCGCCATCGACAGCATGCTGCCGAACACACTGCCGGCCCACATCATCGGCAGGCACATAAGCAGTAGTTTGAAGAACAATCCCGGTTTCATGTCGAATTTACGGGTTTCAATGACAGTCGATTTGCCCATGAGCATCACCGCAATCGGCATGGCGATCAGGTACAGCGGTACACCCGAACCCACATACGTAACCCAATTCGGCGTTTCGCCCTTGCCGCCCACGGCCGCGTACAGCGCGCCTTCCAGCACCGTGGCGAGCGCGTACCAGACGACCACCATCAGACACAGGCTCGCGCGATACGCGAGAAGTCGCGTCGCGCCTGCTTCAACATTCGAAGAATGGATTGCGATTGGCGATCGGCGGCTGCGGATATTGAGGCATGGGCTGCATCGGATACTGCGATTGCGGACCATTCGGCTGATATTGCGGAGCCGGCCCCTGTGGTCGCCCTTGCGGTTGCTGCGGATATTGAGGCTGCTGCGGAAACGTCATAGTCACCTTACGAAACTTCGGAAAACAAAAAAGCTGATATTCAGCACTGTACTACCAGTCCGCTGAATATCAGCTTGAGATCTCACCGTAGGTGGGTGTCGATCAGCGCAGCACGCCTTCGATGAGCATGGTGATCAGGTCGGTGTAGCGCACGCCGGTGGCCTCCCATGCCTTGGGGTACATGGAGATGGACGTGAAGCCCGGCATGGTGTTGATTTCGTTGACCATCACCTTGCCGTCCTTGGTCACGAAGGTGTCCACGCGGCTCAGACCGGCACCGTCCACGGCGACGAACGCCTTCTTGGCGGTTTCGCGTACGAGGTTCAGCGTCTCTTCCGGCAGGTTGGCGGGCACTTCCACGTGGCTTGCGGCGGCGTCCATGTACTTGCTATCGAAGTCGTAGAACTGGTCGTCGCCTTCGGCGCGCTTGTCGAGCACGATTTCGCCCGGCCAGCTGGCCTGCGGCGCTTCGCCGGCCTTCGGGCACAATACCGCGCATTCGATTTCGCGCGCGTCGATGCCCTGTTCCACGAGGATGCGCCAATCGTGGTGGGACGCCTCGTACACGGCGGCCGCGAGTTCGGCCGCATCGCCCTCATGCTCCACCTTGGTCACACCGAAGCTGGAGCCGGCGCGGGACGCTTGACGAACAGCGGATACTGCAAGCCGCTTCGCTAACCTGCGCCATGATCGCATCGGCGTTGGCCTTGAATTCGGAAGCCTTGTCGAAGGAACGCGCGTCGAGCGTGATGCCGGGCGCGACGGGAATGCCGGCGGCCGCAAGCAGCACCTTCGTGTAATGCTTGTCCATGCAGGCCGCGGAGGCGAGCACGCCGCACCCCACGTACGGCACGCCTATCATTTCGAACAGACCCTGGATGGTGCCGTCCTCGCCGTACGGCCCGTGCAGCACGGGGAACACCGCGTCCACATGGCCGAACGGGGTCAGCGTACCGTCATCCTCGCGGGCGAAGAAGCCGTCCTGTCCGAGAGCCACTTCAAGCACCACGTCCTTGGCGCCTGGGGTTTTCTCCACGGTCGGCAGGCCTTCGTCCAGGCTCCATCCGAGCGGATTCTCACCGTTGACGATCCACTTGCCGTCCTTGGTGATGCCCACCGGAATGGCTTCGAACTTGTCCGTGTCCAGCGCGCGCAGCGCACTCGCAGCGGAGATGCAGGAGATCGAATGCTCGTCGGCCTTGCCGCCGTACATCACCACAATGCGCTTTTTTGCCATATCTATAGCCTTTATTCCTTAACTTTTATGACTTTTCAGGATTTTTGCCAAGCATCCAGCATACAAGCCGGCTGCTACTCCTCGGTGATGCCTTCGCCGAACAGTTCGGACAGCATCTGTGCGCAGGAGATGCCGTCGTCCAGCACGTGGCTCATGGCCGTGGCGAGCGGGGTCGGCACACCGTACTGCTTGCCCAACGCCACCACCGCGTCGGTGGTCGCACGCCTTCGGCCACGCCGTTGCTCACCTTGGTGGCCTCTTCGACGCTCAGACCCTTGCCGAGGTTGGAGCCGAACGTGTAGTTGCGGCTCAGCGGGGAACCGCAGGTGGCGATGAGGTCGCCCACGCCGGCAAGTCCGGCGAAGGTCTTCGGATCGGCTCCGGCCGCCTCGCCCAGCGCGGTCAGTTCGGCAAGGCCGCGGGTTTCGATCATGGCCGCGGTGTTCTCGCCGTAGCCTGCGCCACGGGCCATGCCCACGGCGAGCGCCACCACATTCTTCAGCGATCCGCACATTTCCAAGCCGATCACGTCGCGCGTCACGAACGCACGGGAAGTAGTCGGTGGTGCAGGCGGTGGCGATTTTGCGCGCGTTGTCGATGTCCGCGCATCCGACCACGGTCGCGGCCGGCTCGCGGTCGGCGATCTGCTGCTCAGGTTCGGTCCGGAAATGGCGGCGAAACGTTCCGCCGGAAGGTCGAGCGTTTCCATGACGACTTCGTCCATGCGCTTGCCGGTGGTGCGTTCGATGCCCTTCATCAGGGAGGCCACGAGCGCGGTCTCGGGGATGAGCCCCTTGAATTCGGTCAGTGCCACGCGTGCGAACTGCGCGGCGATGGCCACGATGACGATGTCGGCGTTGGCCACGGCTTCGGCGCGGTCTCCGGTGGCGGTCATGTTGCTGGGCAGCGTTTCCACGCTGGGCAGGCGCACACCGTTGTGGTGATGGTCACGAATACCTTCCACGATTTCCGGTTCGATGGCCCACATGGTCACGTTGTTGCCCGCGTCGGCAAGCACTTGACCGAAGGCCGTTCCCCAAGCGCCAGCGCCCAGTACCGTCACATTCGCCATGAATTTTGCTCCTTGGATTATTTGGATTGCTTTTTGCGGCCGAGCGTATGCCACATCGGCCGCCGCTTTCAATCGACGTTGTCTTATGCTACCGCCGGCTACGCACACCGGCCGCGTGTTCCGGTCGCACGCGTATTTTGTTCGCCGCCGGAACGGGTGTGTGGGGGAAAATCAGTCTTTCACGCGACTCATGGTGCGGTAGTCCCAGTAGCCGTCAGGTGCCTGTTCGCCGCGGATTTCGGCCATGATTTCGGTCATGCGCACGCGGATGCGGCGGGTCAGTTCGTCGGCGCGGTCCGTCGGCACTTCGTCTCCCCAGGAATCGCAGCGTCAAGCAGGTCCGCGTAGTCGAGCGCCTCGTCGTAGCACATCACCACGTTCTTGCGCGGCCACGGCCACCAGTGTTGATGCTGGCCGCGCCCCAGGTCACGGCACAGTACAGCGCACCTGGCAGCCGAGTCGGCGTGAGGATTCGAGGGCGATCACGCCCACGCCGTTTTCATGCTCATCGGCCACTTCTGCGGGTCGCGCGTCACGGTGCCTCCGGCCATACGGTCAGTGGACGGCCGGAGGTGAGGATTTCCACGGACGTTTCCTCGATGGCTTTGGCCTTGCCCGCGCGGCGCTGCACCGGCTGCATGCCGACCAGCTGGAACCATTTGCCGATTAGCGGCCATTTGGCCATTTCCGCTTTGGCCATGTAGCGCGGGCGGCGGCCCTGATGGAACAGCGAGACCATCGGCACGAACACGTCGTACATGGTCACGTGTGTGGCGGCGGTGATGAACGGGCCGGTTTCCGGCACGTGTTCCAAGCCCCAGGCCTTCACTTTGCTGTGATTGCGCAGCACCACGTCGCAGCCGGTCAGCAGGCGATGCGTGGCTTTGGGGTTCTGCGCTTCGATTTCCGCGGTGTTGGCTTTGCGCGGACCGGTCGGGAAATCGTGGGTCGGGTCTACAAGATGATGCTTCTGCGCGAGTTTTGCGACTTGTTCGTCGCTCAGCGGCTTCACTGCGGAGCGCGGCGACGGTTTTCCTTTGGATGCCATGGCTCCCATTGTGCCACCGGCCGCCGATACGTTCGTCATCGATGTTTTCCGCGTTATCTTGCTTTTTACTGCCTCATGCCATCGTTTCTGCATCATTTGGCCGTCAAATGATGCAGAAAAGACGGGCGATAAGGCAGAAAAGGGAATGTGCGGAAGATGCGGAAGGCACGGAAAGCATGTTTGCGATTGCGGCGGCGGCAATCGCGGATAAAACAAAACCGGCACCCGCGCAAGGCGAGTACCGGTGAAAGCAACATGGGCGTTCGACGCGACTGTCAATCGCAACTGTTCAATTGCGAATCATCAATCACGATTGGCCAATCGCAATAAATCAGCCGCAGCCGATTCATCGAACCAATCGCAGCGAATCAGTCGAAATCTGCGCCGAGAGCCTCCAATTTGCCACGGAAGTCGGCGTAACCACGGTCGATCAGGGAAATGCCCTGCACATTGGACGGCCCCTTGGCGGCGAGAGCCGCGATCAGGTGGCTGAAGCCACCGCGCAGATCCGGCACGTCGATGTCACGGCCGGTCAGCGGGGTCGGTCCGAAGATGACCGCGGAATGCTTGTAGTTGCGCTGTTGGAAGCGGCACGGCAGGGAGCCGAGGCATTCGCGGTACAGCTGAATCGTGGCGCCCATCTGCACCAGCGGCTTGGTGAAGCCGAAACGGTTCTCATACACGGTCTCATGCACGATGGAAAGGCCGTTGGCCTGGGTCAGCGCCACCACGAGCGGCTGCTGCCAGTCGGTCATGAAGCCCGGGTGCACGTCGGTTTCGATGGCCACCGGCTTCAGATCTCCGCCCGGATGCCAGAATCGGATGCCCTTGTCGGTGATGTCGAATTCGCCGCCGATCTTGCGGAACACGTTCAGGAAGGTCATCATTTCCGGCTGGGTGGCGCCCTTGACGAAGATGTCGCCATGGGTGGCGAGCGCGGCGGACGCCCAGGAGGCGGCCTCGATGCGGTCGGTCAGAGACGTGTGCGTGTAGCCCTTGAGCTCCTTGACGCCTTCGATGCGGAACGTGCGGTCCACGTCCACGGAGATGATGGCGCCCATCTTCTGCAACACGCTCACCAGATCCATGATCTCAGGTTCGATGGCGGCGCCGGAAAGCTCGGTCTTGCCTTCGGCGAGCACGGCGGCGAGCAGCGTCTGCTCGGTGGCGCCCACGGACGGGTACGGCAGGTGGATCTTCGCGCCATGCAGACCGTTCGGAGCGGTGATGTGAATGCCGTCCTTGTGTTCCTTGTCCACGTTCGCGCCGAGCTTGCGCAGGGTTTCCAGATGGAAGTCAATCGGACGACCGCCGATGTTGCAGCCGCCGAGCGCGGAATGAACGCCTCGCCCAGACGGTGCAGCAGCGGGCCGGAGAACAGAATCGGAATGCGGGACGAGCCGGACAGCGTGTCCACGTCGGCCACGTCGGCGAGTTGCACGTTGGTGGCGTCGATCGTCACCACGCCGTTCGCGCCGTCCACGGTCACGTCCACGCCGTGCAGGCGCAGCAGGTCGGACACCACGTGCACGTCGCGGATTTCCGGAACGTTCTTCAGCACGGATGTGCCCGGGGCCAGCAATGCGGCGACCATGGCCTTGCTTACGAAGTTCTTCGCGCCACGCACCTTGATGGCGCCGTTCAGCGGCTTGCCGCCTTCGACGTGCAGAATGTCGTTCTTATTGTCAGACACGCTCAACCTCTTTCGATTCCCTTTTGGATCAAGCTCAAAAAACACTGCTGCTTAGTTTGCCATAAGGCATGTAGCATGTTCGCGAAAAACGGAATTCAGCGCAGTGTCTCCTTAATTTCGCGCGCGAGATTCGCGTCCCACATGGCTCCGGTGGCGCTCATCACGACGTTCGCGCCAGCCTCACGGTACGCCTTGTAGTCGTCAGGACGGATCACGCCGCCCACGCCCACGATGGCGAAGTCGAGGCCGAGCTTTTCACGGATGGCGGCGAGCCTGCCGACCATGTCGAGACCGGCGCCGCGGATGGCGTTGCCGCACACGCCGGAACGGTCACGTCCGGCTCCCGGCAGCGCCTGGTTGCCGTTCGCGTCCACTAGGCGCGCGGAAATCGTGTTGATGGTGGAGAAGCCTTGCACGGTGCCATGTCCGACGGTTTCCCTGACCATGGTTTCCAGGTCGGTGTCGTTGGGAATGTAGGCGAGTTTCACGATGAGCGGGCGATCGCCGATTTCGTTTTTCACGGCTTCCGTGATCTCTCCCACCAGATGCGGGTCGTGGCACAGCAGGCGATTGTGACCTTCGTTGGGGCAGCTGGTGTTCATTTCCATCAGTCCGGCTCCGGTTTCCGTAACCAGATGCGCGGTGGTGACATGGTCGGCGATGTACGCCTTGCGGTCCATGCCGTCCACGCGGGAGCTTGGAAGCTGGGCACGAGCAGCTGCCCGTCGCCGGCGGCGGCGATCGCCTTCTTCATGTCCGGCTGCCATTCATCGGGGTCACGCGACGGCACGCCGAAACTGTTGGAGATCGAAATCGGAAGCTCGTATCGGGTGTCGGCAAGCACGCCTTCATCCAGTTCGGCGCTGCCGGGAACCAGAGACCCGTCTGCGTTCTTCGGATGCACGGCGAGCACGTTCGGGAAGGCGTTGCAACCCCACGCGCGGGAGCGGACCGTCTTGTACACCGCCAAATCGAAACCCATGCGGAAGGCGGCGGTGGTGAACCGCTCGTTCAGCAGCGGACCAGCGGGAATGCCAAACGGCAGGTTCACGCGGAAGCCGAGGAATTCCTCGGCCTGGTCGGACGACTGCGACTGGGTGGTCTGTGCAGACTGCGCGGAGGCGCCGGCAGCGGAATCGCCCTTCATCACTTCGGCGAACGCACCGAACGGCCCCTGCAGATAGTTGTCTTCATACGTGCGATTGACGTCGTAAAACGGCGCGAAACCCTGGCTCATACTGCTCCCCGAAATTGTTCTCGTGTCATGTTTTGGATATGCGATGCGAACACACGAAATGTCATGTCCACTGTAACGCGACACACGTCCCGCCTGCACGCCCCGTCTCACCTTGGAAACCTCCTTGGCTAGGACTTCCCCAGACGAGTTTGGGCTCTCGATCCAGGTCAAGTCCAGAGAACCGGAACGCCGTCATGAGCCGGTATGCTCGGCAAGACGGTACTTGCGTCCGCGTCCGACGCCTATTGGTTCAATAACACCGTCTTTCACCAGTGAGGCCAATATCTCCCGGGTACGGGTGAGGCCAAGCCCCAGCACCACAGCCAGATACGAGGTGGGTTGCGGTCCGCCGACCGTCAACGCATAGGTGATTTTCTCCAACTGGCTTTGCGGCCTGATCGCATTGCCGAAATCGGCAGGTAGGGCCACGTTCTTGCCGAATGTGCCGACCATGTCGTTCAAACGGTCAGCCCCGCGAGCGCCAATCCTATGGACCGTACCAGTGCCATGCTCCGAATTCCGCATTGTCGGCGACTCCGCACCAACAGCCCCCGCCATCTGCAGAGACTCCGGGAACAGCAGAAGCTCCGGCGATCATGGAATCTCCGGCGATCTTGCGCGGATACAACGTAAGCTGCACACGCCCCGGATCGTCGAACACTTCCAATTCCGGCGCGGCGTTCCTGCGAACAGGCAGCTTCACGCATCACGTCAAAACCACTGCCCGCCTTTTCTCCGATGCCAATCAGATTGAACATTTTCATTAACGTGGGATTCCGCGTATCCGAAATGCCGCCTTGCATCACCTCTTCGGAGGAAAGACGCAGGCTGCCGGGATTCGACAATACGATTCTGTCGTAATACTGAATGATCACCGTGCCCCGGCGAATGAAGTAATCGGCATGAACGAGCGTGTTGGTGACAGCCTCACGAACGGCCTTATCCATCAGATTGTCATCAATCCTATGCAAATCGGCATCAAGCTGGAACGGATGGGCAACAGCCGACCGCAGACGATTGACCACCTTGCCCCAAAAATCGTACAAGTTGCCCGACCACGTGCCATCATCCGACGTGAATCGGTCATTCCACCGCTCCTGGTCGTCCATGACCTCGCGATAGTCCAGGAAATAGTAGGGGAATTCGGACGTGATTCGCCACGCCTCACCGAACATCAGCAATCCGGCTCGTGTGGGACGCACCTGAGAACCATCAAGCCGCAACGCTTCGATGCGAAGCAGGAAATCCTCATCAGACAATCCGACCCATGGATGGCCGGGCCGTCTGTTCTTGAACTGCCGACGATATGATGCGACGCTATCCGCGTTGAGCGCGTCAGCACCCATGCCTTCAACAATCGTTCTGTCCAGGGGAAGCAGGTCACTGTCCCGAAGCATGGCACGAACCGTTTCCTCATCGCACAGATAATCGCCATCGCCATTACGCCGGTATGAGCCCGTCATCGGATTCTGGCCCACGTACACGGGAATACAGTCCCTCGCCGCACGAGGAATGTCGATGGAAATAACATCTCCCTGCGAGGTATGGCGAATCACCACGTCGTTGTCGCTCAGCACAACGGCGCTGACCTTCGATGGATCATGCACCATGTTCCAAAAATCCTGCGCCATGTTCCGCGCATCATCTACTCCGGTGATATACAAAGAATGATCTTCATGCTCGGACACGCCCAGCAGAATCAGCCCACCTTCGGTATTGGCGAAGGAGCTGTACGTCTCCCATAAACTGTGGGGCAGGCCACCCTTGGCACATTTCGCTTCCAAACGGTTGCCTTCACGCATCCGAGGAACCTCCCGGGACCACCAGGCATCATCGTGCTCGCTACCGTCCATTGGCCATCACCGCTCTACCTACCACGCGTTCTACGCTCGCTTTGCCGCCGCTTTGCCGTCGTATTATGATTTTACCACCGCTTTGCGCGCGCTTTGCCACCGCTTTGTGGAATTTGCTGTTGGCGGAAAGGTGATGGAAGGTAAACAAAAAGCCCGGCTTGGGTGCCGGGCTTGGGAAAAGTTAGATGTGGTTGCGGTCAGCCAATGATGAAATGGGCTACCGTCGCGATCGGCCAACGGCCCTGTCCTGCAATTATGGACTGCGCTGCGCGCAGGCTCATTGCTGCCCTCGTTTCGGACTCGGGCAAGGCCCTGTCGCAGTGCACTGCACTGCCGACCAGCCATCGCGTCAGATGATGCCGCGATCGGCCAACGGCCCTTGCCAATCAGGGTATTCACCCTCTCGGGCAGATTCGATCGGCTGTTCCGGCTCGCGCTTGACCGGCAGGGTCTTCGGCTTGAACGGGAACTTTTCGGCGCGCATCTTCTCGTATGCGATGATGTCGTCTTCGTGCTGCAGCGTCAGGTCGATGTCGTCGTAGCCGTTCATCAGACGCCAGCGGGTGTAGTCGTTCACTTCGAACGGCAACGTCACATCGCCGCAGGTGACGGTACGGTCTTCCAGGCTGACGGTCATTTCGCGGCCCGGCTCCTCGTCCAGCAGCTTCCACAGCAGCTCAATGGATTCCTGCGGCATAATTGCGGCCAGCACGCCGTTCTTGGCGGTGTTGCCGTAGAAAATGTCGGCGAAACGGGAGGAAATCACCACGCGGAAACCGTAATCGTGCAGCGCCCACACGGCGTGCTCGCGGGAGGAACCAATGCCGAAATCCGGGCCGGCCACAAGGATCTTGCCCTGCTTGTATTCCGGCTTGTTCAGCACGAATTCCGGGTCGCGGCGCCACGCGTAGAACAGGGCGTCGTCGAAGCCGCTTTTCTTCACGCGCTTCAGGAACACGGCCGGGATGATCTGGTCGGTATCAACGTTGGAACGGCGAAGCGGCACGGCCACGCCGGTAAGGGTAGTCAGTTTTTCCATGTCAACAAATCCTTCGATTGCCTATCGATATTCGATTTCGATATTTCGATTACTTACGATTGCGTTCGCAGCTTCCGCTCGCAGCAGGCTCACAGGTCGGCCGGCGAGCAGATGGTGCCGCGGATGGCGGTCGCGGCGGCAACGGCCGGCGACGCCAGATGCGTGCGCGAACCTTGCCCTGACGGCCTTCGAAGTTGCGGTTCGAGGTGGAGATGGAACGTTCGCGGGCTACCATCTTGTCCGGGTTCATGCCCAGGCACATGGAGCAGCCGGCGTTACGCCATTCGGCGCCGAAGTCCTTGAAGATCTTGTCGAGGCCTTCCTTTTCCGCCTGCAGACGCACGCGGGAGGATGCCGGCACCACGAGCACACGGTGGATGTTGTCGGCCTTGTGGTGGCCCTTCATGATGGAGGCGGCCACGCGCAGGTCCTCAAGACGGCCGTTGGTGCAGGAGCCGATGAACACGGTGTCCACGGCGATGTCCTTGATGCGCATGCCCGGCTTCAGTCCCATGTAGGCGATGGCACGCTCGGCGGCGGAACGCTCGGTCTCGTCGTTGAAGGAGGCCGGATCCGGCACCACGCCGGAGATCTTCACGCCCTGGCCCGTTGGTGCCCCACGTGACGTACGGCTCGAGGTCTTCGGCGTTGATGGTCACTTCCTTGTCGAACACGGCATCGTCATCGGTCTTCAGCGTCTTCCAATATTCGACGGCCTTGTCCCACATCTCACCTTCCGGCGCGTGCGGACGGCCCTTCAGGTATTCGAAAGTCACCTCGTCCGGGGCGATCATGCCTGCGCGGGCGCGGCTTCGATGGACATGTTGCAGATGGTCATGCGGGCATCCATCGACAGCTTCTTGATGCTTCGCCACGGTATTCGATGACGTGGCCCTGGCCGCCGCCGGTGCCGATCTTCGCGATGATGGCCAGAATAATATCCTTGGCGGTGACGCCCTTCGGCAGGTCGCCCTCGATGTTCACGGCCATGGTCTTGAACGGCTTCAGGCTCAGGGTCTGCGTGGCCATGACGTGCTCCACTTCGGAGGTGCCGATGCCGATGGCCATAGCGCCGAACGCGCCGTGGGTGGAGGTATGCGAATCGCCGCACACGATGGTCATGCCCGGCTGGGTCAGGCCCAGCACCGGAGCGAACGCGTGGACCACGCCCTGGTCAGCGTCGCCGAGCGGGCACAGACGCACGCCGAAATCCTTGCAGTTCTTTTCCAGCGTGCTCAGCTGGAGCGCCGAGGTCTCGTCCGGATTCGGACGGTCGATGTCGACGGTCGGCGTGTTGTGGTCTTCCGTGGCGATCAGCTGGTCGACGTGACGCGGCTTGCGTCCCGCCAGACGCAGACCTTCGAACGCCTGCGGGCTGGTCACTTCGTGCATGAGCATCAGGTCGATGTACAGCAGGTCGGGAGCCCCATCGCTACCCTTGCGTACCAAATGATCGGCCCAGACCTTCTCGGCCAATGTCGTTCCCATTGTGGGACCTCCTCAGATTTTTCCTCACTAATTTCCTCGCGGCTATTGCCTTGCCGCATTCTTCGTGCTATAAGCCTATGGGCTTGAAACGGGCTCGAGGTCCTTCATGCCGGTATATGAGATATGAATGAGGGACGAGCTCGGCAAACGCGGAAAAGTTACTTCCCGTCTTCTTACGGCATATACGCAATCGTTGAAATTTCAGCATTTTCCCAGCTTCGCTAGCTGGTGGAAGCAAGGTAAATATTCTGCTTTACCCCAGTCGCGAACCACATACATTTTGCATTTCAATATGTGAGATGGCATAATTCAGCGTATGACTTCTTCTTCGAATACGAGCAACGCCATGCCCAAAACGCAGGCCATGAACGCCACGAACGAGGCAAACGGCAATTACGCAGCCACCCCGCAAAGCAACGAAATTCATTCCGGGGTCGGCGTGCTCGACAAGACAGTCAAGATTCTCGACGCTCTTGAATCCGGTCCGGCCACGCTCGGACAGCTGGTTTCCGCGACCGGTCTTGCGCGACCGACCGCGCATCGTCTTGCGATCGCGCTGGAACGTCACCGTTTCGTTTTGCGTGACCAGCACGGTCGTTTCGTGCTCGGCTCGCGTTTCGCGGAACTTGCGGCCGCAGCCGGCGAGGACCGCCTGTTGACCGCCGCCGCGCCGATTCTGCAGACCCTGCTCGACCGTACCGGCGAATCCGCGCAGATCTACCGCCGTCAGGGCGACCAGCGCGTCTGCATCGCAGCCGTGGAGCGCGCGTCCGGTTTGCGCGATTCCATTCCGGTTGGTGCGATGCTGTCCATGGAAGCCGGTTCCGCGGCCCAGATTCTGCTGGCTTGGGAGGATTCCGAGCGTCTGCATCAGGCCTGCGCCACGCCAAGTTCACCGCGGCCAAGCTCACCGCCGTCCGCAAGCGCGGTTGGGCCGAGTCGGTCAACGAACGCGATGAGGCGTGTGCTCGATTTCCGCGCCGATTCGCAACGCGTCCGGCCAGGTGATCGCCGCTATTTCAATTTCCGGCCCGAATGGCCGTATGGGCGCCAACCCCGGCCGCCGTTACGCGCCGCTGGTCATGGCCGCCGGCAAGTATCTGACCGACGCGCTGATCAAGGCGTCTTCCGGCCGCTGACAGGTCCGCGACCAGTCGCATACGTAACGTAAAAGCTGACGATGGAAAGTTCCCATCGTCAGCTTTTTTGTATTCATTCCAAAGCTAAAAGTCGGGAAAAGGAATAGTCACCGCCGGAAAGGCTACCGGCGGAACGACTAGTCAACAAACAGCTACCGGCGAAACAGCGAGACCAGCTTGTTCCACGTCTTGCTCCACCACGTCGGCCTGTGGAGCAGGTCCATGCCTTCCGAATCGGGCTTCGATTCGCTGGTCATGCCGTAGGCGTAGGCCTTGCCCGCGCTGGGTTTGCCCACCAGCTCGTCGTATTCCAACAGCTGCGTGCGCGGCTCGTACGGGTGGCGGATGTCGAATTCGAACAGTCGAGCGGCACGCTTGGCCGGCACCGGGCCGTATGAGCCAAAACCGCTGGTCGGCGAGGCGACCATCATCATCTGCCGGTCACCGTCGGTTCCGACCGGCACGGAACCGACGAAGGCGTTGCGGTGGTCGTGCCCGGCGGAAATCGCAAAATATCCCGCCTTGTCAAGGATTGCGAATTCGCCGCTGTCGGCATCCGGGCAGCTGACGCCCTCCCCCAGATAGCTTCCGGGTTGCGTTTTGTCTTCGTTGAGCACGAAATGCCGCCCCGCGAAGTTGCGGTATCCTTCAATCGCGCGCGCAGCGGTGGCCGCGACCGGCTTGAGCAGGCGATAATACTGTTCGATCGGGAAATGCTGGAACACCATGCATGGCAGCGTGGACGGCGTCTTGCGCGGTTCGCGCGGCGAGTCCTGTTCATCTTGCCGGTCTTGTTGCAGCTGCTGCGATTGCGCCGCCATCAGCCCCGGCGCATCCGCCAGGAAGCGCAGCGCGGCTTCCGACGGGCTTCCGTAGCCGCCGGAACGCGCGTAATCGCCCGAATCCAGCAAGACCAAGCCCAACACGTCATACGTGCGATCGACGTCCGTCACCGACAACGCGAATGTGCCGGGCGCGCACGCAATCACGGGCTGTTCCGGCAATCCGAAGTCCTGTTCCATATCGCCGACATCATGTTTCACACCATGTTTCACGGCGATGCCCGTCGTGCCGTCGGCAGCGCGTTCCGGATTGATACACCCTGGGAATTCGCGGCAGATGCTTTCGATTTCGTCATTGTCGAGCCCGCACTGGAAGTCATGGTTGCCGAACGTCACAGCCCACGGCACGCCGCGGTCGGCAAGCGGGTGGACCAGTTGTTCGATGGTGGCTCGCACTAATTCGCGGGTGTGTTCCAATGCGGCCGCATAGCGTTCCCCGGACGCTTCGGACGATGCGGATGCCGGACGCGCGTCCCAGCGACGCTTGCGGGAGGTCAGCGCGTATGCGGAATCATATCCGGCGATCTGGTTGCCGTTGAAAATAACAAGATCGGGGCGTGTGGCGTCAAGCGAGGCCTCGATGAGGCTGATGGTGTCTTTGCTGACTTTCGGCCCGTCTTGGATGTCGGCGAATTGCAATACGCGGAATTTGCCGGACTGGTGGAATTGCAGGCGGCCAAGCCGTGCGGATACGGAAAGCGGTCGACGGTCCCCCTCTTCCGCTGGTTGGATGCGCGGGCGCGTGGCTTTGGCGGCATGCTGCAATTCGGTCATACTTCTAGGGTAATGCAACATTGGGCGATTACATGTGCGATTCACGCAGGGCGTCAGCAGATTGCGCTGCCACATCGCATCCGGCAAAATCCATCAACCCACCGCCCAAAGCGACGTGAACAGACAGGTGCGAAAAACAAAAAACCCTCGCATCTGCGAGGCTCATTGGCTGGGATGCCTGGACTCGAACCAAGAATGGCTGAACCAGAATCAGCTGTGTTGCCAATTACACCACATCCCAATTTGGCAGGCGTGGCAACTTCGAAAAGTTGTCCGTCGTACCCCCGACCGGATTTGAACCGGTGTTGGCGCGTGAGAGGGCGTAGTCCTAGACCGCTAGACGACGGGGGCCTGAGTTATCGCTGTGATTCTCAGCTAGGCTGTGAACCGCAACGAGTGATAAATATACGCGAAACAGCACAGTCGCGCAACTTACGGCGTGTCGCGCTATTTTCCGCCATTCCGCACCAGCCTTCCGCATAAACGAAAACCCGCCGAATCACTCCGGCGGGTTTCCATCATTCAGCTAACAGTCAGCAGCTCAACGGCTCACAGGTGCTCGCGCAGGCCCTTGAGTCGAGCCATGGCAACGTCCTTGCCGACGATTTCCATGGATTCGAACAGCGGCGGGGACACGCGGCGGCCGCTCATGGCCACGCGCACCGGGCCGAAAGCCAGACGCGGCTTGTAGCCGCCGTCTTCGACCAGCGCCTTGTTCAGCGTCTCGTGCAGGAAGTCGGTCTTCCAATCACCCTCAGCAACGGCGTCCAGCGCCGCGATCGCAGCGTCGAGCACGGCCGGAGCGGAATCCTTCAGCTGCTTCTTGGCGTCGGCGTCCGGCTCGATGTAGCTTCGGTGGACAGCAGGGAGCGACCATGCCGGCCACTTCGCCCAGCAGGCGCACGCGCGGCTGCACGAGCGGAGCAGCGGCGGTGAGGACCTCGCGCTCACGGTCGGTCAGCGCGTCCCAGGAATCGGCGGACACCACGCCGTCACGCTTGAGGTACGGCACGGAACGGTTCAGGAAGTCCTGCGGTTCGAGCATGCGGATGTGCTCGGCGTTGATGGAGATGGCCTTGTCGATGTCGAAGCGGGCCGGGTTGGCCTTGACGTCACGCACGTCGAACTTCTCGATCATCTCGTCCATGGAGAACACGTCGCGGTCGGGGGCGATGGACCAGCCCAGCAGCGCCAGGTAGTTCAGCAGGCCCTCACGGATGAAGCCGTTGTCACGGTGCAGGAACAGGTTGGATTCCGGATCGCGCTTGGACAGCTTCTTGTTGCCCTGGCCCATGACGTACGGCATGTGGCCGAACAGCGGCATTTCCTTGGCCACGCCCAGCTCGATCAGGTAACGGTACAGCACGATCTGACGCGGGGTGGAGCTCAGAAGATCCTCGCCGCGCAGCACCACGTTGATGCGCATCATGGCGTCGTCGACCGGGTTGGTCAGCGTGTACAGCGGGTCGCCGTTCGGACGCACGATCACGTAATCCGGCACGGAACCGGCCTTGAATTCGATGCGACCGCGGATAAGGTCGTCGAAAGCGACGTCCTCGTCGGGCATGCGGATACGCAGGGCCGGCTTGCGGCCTTCCGCGCGGAACGCGGCCTTCTGCTCTTCGGTGAGGTTGCGATCGTAGCCGTCATAGCCGAAAGCCTTCGGACGGCCGGCGGCCACGTTGCGGGCCTCGATCTCCTCAGGAGTGGAGAAGGATTCGTAGGCGTAGCCGGCTTCGAGCAGCTTGGCTGCGACGTCCTTATAGATGTCGCCACGCTCGGACTGGCGGTACGGGCCGTCCGGGCCACCCACGTTGATGCCTTCATCCCAGTCGATGCCCAGCCAATTCAGGGCCTCGATGATCTGGTTGTAGCTTTCCTCGGAGTCGCGCTGGGCGTCCGTATCCTCGATACGGAACACGAACGTGCCCTTGGTGTGGCGGGCCTCAGCCCAGTTGAACAGTGCGGTGCGGACCATGCCGACGTGCGGAATGCCGGTCGGGGACGGGCAGAAACGCACACGAACGTTTTCAGGAAGTTCCGGTTTGGTATTTTCAACTTCAGTCATAGGCTCCATTGTGCCGCGCAAACCGACGTGCCACGACCCAATCGCCGTTTTTCTTCCGCAGCGTTCCATACTGCAATATTTTTCCCTATCTTCACATCGGCAAAGGAGTAATGTATGAAGCGACTTTCTTTATTCTTTAGTCACCGTTTTGTGAAAGGGCACTCTAATGACGGACCCCAACCAATACAATCCGCAGGTGCCGCAGCCGGCACCGCAGTACGGCACGCCGGATTACGGGCAGGCGCAGGCGCCCAGTACGCCGCCCCGAACTACAACCAGGCACCTCAGTATGGTCAGGCTCCGCAGTACGGCCAAGCACCGCAACCGCAATACAACCAGGCTCCGCAGTACGCTCAGGCCCCTCAATATGGACAGGCCCCTCAGTACGGCCAGGCTCCAGCCGCGAATTACGGGCAGCCGGCACCGCAACCGCAGTCGGGCAATAGCTTCTTCGCATTGACCGCGCCGCTTGACATGCCCGCATATGGCTGCAACCTGGGCGAGGCGATCGTCCGTTTCTTCAAGAAGTACGCGGTGTTCAAGGGCCGCGCCTCGCGTAGCGAGTTCTGGTGGTGGTTCCTCACCTATACCGTCGTCACTTTCGTGTTGAGACTCGTGTTCCGCACGTTGAGGAACCTCACCGATTCCGGCGTGATCGCCACCGTCGGAGACTCGTTCTCCTCCATTTGGGGACTCGTCGTGCTTGTGCCGACCATCGCGCTTGGCGTACGTCGTCTGCATGACATCAACATGCGTGGCACCGTGCTGGCCATCATCTACGCGGTACAGGCGGCCGCCGGAATCTTCTTCGCCATCGGTCTGATCCTCATCATCGGCAGCAGTCTTTCGTTCAGGTCGTTGGAGGCGGGCAACAGCGTCAGCATCGGCGGCGTTGTCCTGCTGATCCTCGGCGTGCTGGCCTTCATTGCCAGCGGTGTGTTCTACTTTGTGCTGATGGCCCGCGATTCCAATCCGGAAGGCGCGCGTTTCGACGCTCCTACGGCTTCCAACGCATGGGCTCCCGCCACGGGCGAGGCTCCGGCAGACCCGTATGCGGCGCAGCCACCTCGTACGGCAACGTCCCGCTGCCGACCAATCCGGCGGCTGCGGCACCGGCCGCGCCGTACACGGCACCAGCGACTCCGGCCGATTCGTACACAGCTCCGGCACCGCAGTATGACGCCGCGCAGCAGCACGCCGCGCCGCAATACGCCGCACCTCAGCAGAATCCGCTGGCGGAGGCTTCGTCCGTACCATCTATGCCTCCGATGCCGGCTGTTCCGACCATGCCTCCGACACCGTCCATTCCACCGATGCCGGAAGTGCCGGCCCAGTTCCAGCATCCGCACGAGCAGCCGAATACCGACGCTCCGGCGGATTCGGACGCTCCGGCAGTACCGAATGATCCGGCGAACGGCACCGATCAGCAGCTCTGATTTCGCTCTGATCCCCGCCTTATCGCCACACAAAACGTGGCACACCATAACGAATAACGAATAATCCGTATCCTGTGCAATCGCAGGATACCGGGATTATTCGTTTCAGATCATTCGTTACGGGTAGTGACGTCGTTGCGGATGTAACGCGTGGGATAGGCGACGGCCACGCGCAATTCGAGCGCAAGCACAAACGCACGCAACGCAAGTACACGCAAAGCCTTCACCGTCAGACGTCACACGACCGCCCGCAACACTTATTCCTCGGTCGGCTCCGAACCGGCCTCTTCCGACGAGTCCGAATCCTCAGACAAATTCGAGTCTGCAGACGAATCCAAATCCGCGTCGAAGCCGCGTTATCGCCATCGCTCGTCAAATTGTATTTCTTTGCGAGCGCTTCCCTGCTTTTGCGCTCGTCCTCGTCTTTGGCGTCCTGTTCGGCCTGCTTCGGGTCCCACTCCAGGAACCTCATATGCCGCAGCCATTCCTGCCCCGCGAAGAAAGCGAGGTACTTGACGGTGGTGGAGAACGTCAGCGGGTTGAACGAGCTGTCGAACACCGACTGGGGCCGTCCGAACTGGCGGGCGGTGTCACGCAGACCAAACAGGTTGATGAGCTGTTCGGCGTTGATGAAAGTGGGCGGAATCGACAGCTGGTTGCGCATGGCGTTGACGAACAGCAGCACCGGCAGCACGCGGATGGCCTGCTCCTGCGAATCGTCGGTGCCATAGCACATGAGGTTTATCAGCGCGTCGAGAACCGTCATCGAGGCGAGGTAGCGTCTTGCGAATTCGTTGCGGTCCACCGTGGCCGACTGGCAGATGCCGACGTTTTCCGCCACGTCATCGTCGACTTCGAATCCGGAGGCGCTGCGCATAGTGCGTGAGGGGTTCTCCATGAGGTCTTGGATTTCCTTTTCGATTCGGGTCTCCACGTCGATGCCGAGTATTCTGGCGGTTTCCATGAACAGTTCGATGCCGTCGACCCCGTGGTAGGAGGCCATCACGTCATAGGCGCGGTTGGCATCCATCAGCGTGCGGATGATTTCCGGATCGACGCCGGGAAGCACATCCATGCCTTCGTATACGGCTTCCGCAACCGACTGGTCGACTTCTTCGGAGCGTTTCAGCAGCACCTGCGTCATCATGCCGGAGAACATCACCTGCAGGTTCTCCGCATATTTGACATCGTTTTCCAGTTCCTGGTTCGTTTGCAACGGCCACATCTTGACCAGATCGACACCGTAGTCAACTGCCATGGAGACCACGTGCGAGCCGTACATCGAGTCGACGACCTTCTGGTCGTATACAAAAGACATACTTCTCCTTGTATATCGTGCGGCCGGCCCGAACCGCAGTCATCCCCGACCGCGATTGAGCCACCGCATGTTTTGGTTCACATTATTCGACGTCCGCCGCCGGATCGGCGTACGTAATGGACATTATTTTCCCGGTATTGCAATCGTAAGTGATGGAGGTGATAGAAGCGAGCGCGGTGTGGCGCAACAGCATGTTGTGTTCGGGGTGCCCCGTTTCCAGCATGTGCCGGTAGCTCCAAATCGGCGATTCGTGGCTGACCACCACGATCTGTTTGCCGGGATATTCCGCCACTTTCTCCAGGGCGAAGTCCTGCATGCGATGCGCGATCGACTGGTAGCTTTCGCCCCAGCTCGGCTTCCACAGGTTGCGTACCAGCTTCCAGTTGCCGTTCTTCCACAGCGCGCCTTCGCCGAAGCCGATACGCTTGCCGCGAAATTCGTTGCGCGCTTCGATGAGGCGTTCGTCCGTCTGCAGCTCCAGCGGTTCCTCGCCGCGCAGTCCACGTACCGAATTCAGCGATTCGAGGATCTCCCCCGCCGTTTCGCGCGTGCGTTCCAGCGGCGACGAGTAGACGGCGGATACGGTGTTCAGCTGCGGGCTGACCGCGATGTAATGCGCGGTGGCCTGCGCCATGCGCACGCCCACGTCGGACAGGTGGAAACCGGGCAGCCGCTCGTACAGCAGGTGCCCGGGGTTCTCCACTTTGCCGTGGCGCACGAAATGGATGGTTGTCGCCGGCATATTGGCCGCCTTTCTTGCGTTTCGGACCTGCCGGCCACGTGCCGGCTCAGCACGTTTCGCCGGTCGCCGGCCCTGTGAAAAAATTCGTCGATTCGAATATTGGTTCCTGCCCTAATGTACCGCGTGTCACGACGGTACCTGCGCATAAAGTTGCCTTGGTCAACAAAGACACACAAACAACACGCACCATCCCACCTTTCTCCCCGTGTGCGGCATGTCAAACATGTCAATCGATTGACGTGTTCGGACGACTGGGGCAGCGAGCTGGTATCGGAAGCGGTTAACCAATAATTCAGGGGAACCACCACCATCAGTCCGCACGCGACGCAAAGCTGCGGACGTCACGAGCGAAACCGTGAGCGGAAAGGAGCGGCAAGCATGACCAACAATGTCCTCGTCGGCGTCAAAGACATCGGCCAACGTCTTTTCGGAGGGTATGCGGAGCTGCTTCGCATACCGCACACCGCGCGATTCTCCGTCGGATCGGTAATCGCCTGCATGCCGTTCCCAATGGTCGGCATGACGATCACGATTTCCGTGCAGCATTACTACGGCAACTATTCGCTGGCGGGCGCGCTGACGGCCGTGCAGGCGATCGCGCTGGCCGTGGCGAGCCCGGTGCTCGGCAAGCTGGTCGACAAATTCGGTCAACGGCAGGTGTCGATTCCCACAATCATCGTGTGGATGGTGGCGGCGATCGCGCTGGTCTCCTGCATCACCGCACGCGTGCCGTCGTGGATCCTGTTCTGCATAGTGCCGTTCATGGCCGCGATTCCGCCGTGGGGCGCGATGAGCCGTCAACGTTGGACGACGCTGCTCAAGGGCGATGCGGAGAAGACGAACCGTGCGCTGTCGCTGTCCGGCGTATTCGACGAGTGCATGTGGGTTATCGGCAATCCGCTGGCGTCCACATTGGCCGTGATCTCCGGACTGCTGGCGTTCTCGTTCACCGGCATGTGCGTGGTGATCGGCGCGCTGATGTTCCTGACGGAGCTTACGACCGAGCCGAAGTCGCAGACCCAGCTGGCCCGCGAGGCGGGCATGACCCGCAAGGAGTACCGCGAGCGCGAGGCCGCCCGGTCCAAGGCGCTGCAGGCCGAGGCCGCGGTGGAGTACGCGCGCAACAAGGCGCGTGCGGAAGGCAAGACGCCGCTGAGGTGAAGGCCGCGATGCAGAAGGCCGCCACGGATATTGCGGCAGGCCGCAAGGAATCGATTTGGGGGCCAGGCCTGATCGCCGTGTGTGTGACGTGGTTCGGCCTGGGGGCATTCCAGTCAGCTGCCAGCATTTCGATTGTTGCATTCGCCACGGAAGCGCATATGAAGCAGTACACCGGTTTCGTATTCGCCTGTTTCTCGCTCAGCTCTCTGATCGGCGCACTTGTGTACGGCGCGAAGAATTGGAAGATTCCGCTGTGGAAACGTTTCTACTTCTGCCTTGCGGTGGTGAATCTGGGCATCGGCTCATTCATGTTCGCTAAGCATCTATGGGTGATCATGATCATCTACCTGTGCATCGGCGTCTGCCAGGCTCCGACGTGGGTGAACGGCAACCAGCTGATGCTGCACCTGGTTCCGCCCACGCGCTTCACGGAAGGCATGGCCTGGATGGGCGCGATGAATTCGATCGGCGGTTCGGTGGGCTCCGCGATCGCGGGACAGTTCATCGACCGCATGGGCTCGCATGGCGGCTTCATCGTGGTGACGACTTTGGCATTGGCTTCGCTGGTGATCGCCCTGTTCGGCTTCAAGCAGATCAAGGAATCCACGGAGCAGCCGATGCTCACCAGCGTGAGCGTGTGACGGAGCATGTGCCGGATGCCGACGGGTAACCGGCAGGCACGGCAGACAATCCGCATAACGAAAAGCGCGTCCGAATCGCAATGGATTCGGACGCGCTTTTCGTTACCCCGTTATTTGGGAGTTACTTCGGCCAGCCCTTGGGCGTATGTTCCAGCGACCACACGCCGAGCTTGTGCGAGAAGCTGTTCTCCCACTTGGCCTCCAGCTCTTCGGGAGTCAGGCGGTTCTCCTGCTTCTTCAAGCGGTTCATCGCATTGGTGTGCGTATCGTCCAGCAGCCACTTGCGGGTCAGGAAGTTCCACACCATCACCACGGCGGTGGCGATGAGCTTGCCCACGTTGGTGCGGATCAGGTATTCGGTGCTCTGCGACACGTAGGCATCGTGGTTCATGCCGTACGTGGAGATCCAGATGATGGCGTCGTTCATAAACAGGCCGATCACCGCGCCGACCACGAAGATGACGATCTCCATCCAACGCGCCATGTCCTCACGATGCTTGAACACCATCTTCATGCTGGCGACATAGTTGAAGATCAACGAGATGATAAACGAGATGGTGGCGGCGAGCACGTTGTGCATGTGGAAGGCGCCGACGAGAATGTTTAGAATACCCCAGTCGATGATGAAGGCGATCACACCCACAATGCCGAATTTCATAAGCTGTTCAATCAGTTTTCTCACACGGGATATTTAACACTCGCGCGCAGACCACCTAAACTTGGGTAACGAAGAACAATATATTTCAACGATTGCAAGGAGCAGCAATGCCAGTCATCCACACGCACGTTTCCGTATCCACCACCCCTGGGCAGCGCGAGGCGCTGAAGGCCGCCTACGGCAAGGCCATCACCGCAGTTCCCGGCAAGTCTGAAGGCTGGCTGATGTGCCCGTTCGAAGACAATATGCCGATTTATTTCGGCGGTGACGATTCCAAGCCGGCCGCATACGTGGAAGTGAATGTGTTCGGCCGTTCCGTGCCGGGTTCCGCCTGGGAGAAGCTGACGGAGCAGATCATGGCCGCGCTGGGCAAGGAGCTGGGCATTCCGGCCGACCGCACTTACATCCGCTACACCGCCACGACTGACTGGGGCTGGAACGGTGGAAACTTCTGACGAAGTTTCCACCGTTCCTTCGAGGTTTGCCCATATTGCAAACCTCTCACCTCACCTACGGGAAGCACGTCTAGGAAGCTCGCCTGACTACGGCAGGGAAATCGCAATATCAGCACCCCCGACCGCTCACAAAAGCGAGAAACGGGCCTTTTCTACGGGACGTGAGCGAAAAGGGGTATGAAAACCGGCAAAATCGTCAGTAATCATACCCCCTTTTGCTCATAAGAGAGAAAAATCGCCCCATTCCGCAACTCGTGAGCAAAAGGGGGCGCACATGCAAGCACGCCCGCACCCACAAACGGACAACGTAAAGGTATCACCCACGAAAAAAGCCGCCGGCCCGAACGGGACCAGCGGCTTTGTATTTACGCCGAATCAACGATTAGCGAGCGCCCTCGACGGTACGGGACGTACCGCCACGCGGCGCAATCGCAAGAAAATCAGACGATCTTCGGCATCGGGGTGGTCAGCGACGTGGTGAGGTTCACGTGCACCAGGCCCGCGCCGGAATGCACTTCGACCTTCTTCAGCGTGACGGTGCGCTCGGCTTCCGGAGCGCGGTCGTTGTCGGTCATGGTGGCCGGAGACTTCACCGCGACCAGAGCAAGCGAGCCGAAATCGATGCCCGCGCTGGCGCACAGACCCTCGGCGGCCTGCAACGACTCGGCGAAACCGTCCTTCAGAATCACACGGTCGGCCGGAACGCCATACGCATGCTCGGCGACCCAACGCACGTTCTCCACCAGAGCCATGCCCTTGTGGCTGTGCGGTTCGGCCGGCATAGAACCGTTCGTCACGGCATCGACGAACGCATCGAGCTGCGGGGCGAGCGCGTCGCCACCGTCGCGGTACAGGTTGCCGATGATCGGGTCGCGGAATTCCAGTTCCTTGGCGGTGTCCTTGAGCGCCGGAATCTGATCATCCTCGCCATCCCACAGGTTGATAAGCGGGAAGGTAGGAATATCAAGACCTTCGAGGCGCTGGACGTGGAACGGGTAGCGCCATGCCAGATCCGGATCGTCGCGCCACGTGGAAGCGCGGGTCACGACGATGGCTGCGGACGGCCACTGCGCGTCGTATTCGCGGCAGGCGATGTCGAGCACTTCTGCGCACCAGCGTCGGTGCCGTAGCCGGCTTCGACGATGACCACGTCATGCAGCGCGCACGCCATCTCCACGGAAACCAGCGTCGGAATGCCGATGGACACGTTGGCGAACGGGCCGCCGTGCACGTACACCGGAGAGCCGTTCACGGTCTCCGTCTTGGCTGGCTTCACGGCGTCGCCGAGGATGCCGGTGATACGCCACAGGTCAACGAATTCGCCGAAGGTCACGGCCTTGCCATCCTTCGTGCCGGCGACCATCTTGGCAACGCGCTCGGAGATCTCATCCATGGAACGCGACAGCACAACGATCTGCATGAGCTCGCAGGTCGGGGTGAGCACCACACGCTCAGCCACGTCGCCCTTTCCACGGTCACTGCGATCTGGCGCAGGGAACGGGACGGCACTTCGGAGACGCGCGGTACGAGGATGGTGTCCAGCTTGCCGTCGTCAACAGCCTTCTCCGCAAAGGAGACCAACAGGTTCTGGGCGGCCTCGATGGCTCCCATTTCACCGCACAGACCCCAGTCGATCAGCTCCGGGTGGGTCAGGGAGGCCTTGCCGCCACCGGAGGCGCCACCCTTGGAACCGGCTGCGGTGATGCCCATGCTCGGCTGGCGCAGCACGGCTGCCGCGTCGATGCCACGTTCGCGCAACGCGTCGATCAGCGCGATCGTGGTGGTGGTCTTGCCTTCGCCGCGGGACGCCTTCAGCGGGGTGTCGGCGGTGACGAGGACGACCTTGCCATGCTTGCGCGGCGCATCCGGATTGTTCTTCAGATAATCGAGATAGCGAACGCATCAATCTTCTGCACCAGACCGTATTGGCTGGTGAAATCCTCAATGCTGGTCACTGGGTTCCTTTCTTGGGAAAGCATTCCGCTGTATGGCGCACAACGTACGCGACAGACATCGCCTATGCAACGCGCGCCGCACGAGCGGAAAAGCAAAGACGATCGCCATTCTAATAAGCACGCGCCACCAAAGAAAACCGCTCCCGCACAGCGGACGCGCGCCGACCGTCATACGGAACTGTTTGTGGCGAACGCTGTGCGGAAGCCGGTTGCTACGCGGGTTTCGTAGAATTCTTGCGATTGCGCAATCGCAGAAAATATCAGAAGTCGGACATGTGGAAGCCGTTCTTCATGTTCATGCTGGTGGTGTAGAGCACGGAGTCGAGCAGCTTGTCGGTTTCCGCCTTAAGCTGCGCGGCCATGGTCTCGTTGGCGGCGGCGAGCACTTCGCGGGCTTCGTTGTTGCGGACGGCTTCGATGATTTCGTCCGGTTCCATCGGCTGCACGTCGCCGATCTCGTCTTCGGCGTCGAATTCGTCGACCACGCCTTCCACCAGTCGGTCGATCTGCTCGTCGGTGGCGGCTACCATGCGGTGGCCCATGCCGCCGGTCTTCTCCTGGTAGCGCTCCACCGCGTTGGCGGTGTCGGCGAAGCTGGCGTCGCACAGGGCCGCGATGATGCGGTTCTCCCAGTAGAAGTTCTCGGAGGTGACGCGCGTGGTGGTGTCTTCGAGGTACTTCGGCGTGGAGTCGACGTTCGGGAAGAACGGCACGAGCGTGTTGAACGGGTTGGAACCGTAGGCAATCCACTGCACGGCACGGTTGACCTGCGGGCGGTACGGGCGAATCTGCATGACGGACAGCTGGCTCTGACGGTTGATGCCGATCGGACGGAACATGTGGCGCGAATGCTGGTCGCCGAGCTTGCCGTACGGATCGTACGGGGTGCCTTGGTAGTGGGAGCTCAGCACGTACTTCACGTCTTCGATGGTGATCTTGCGATCGGGCTGGCGAGCCCATGGAATGTCGTCCGCGGTCGGCTGGTGGTCGGCGTCCTGACCGTCCCACTGCTCGTCGTACGGGTTGAGGAAACGCTGCATGTACCAGCGCGCGGGGTGTTGTAGACGTGGTCGGAATCGGAGTGGGAGCCGAACGCGTCGCGCGGGTTGAACGGGGTGACGTTCTCCACGGCCAGGTCCAGATGGTTGCGTTCGATGAATTCACCGAGGTCCGCGGAGCACATATGCTCCTCCTGGTCGCCGAGGGCATCGTCAAGGTCGAATTCGTCGATGCCGAGCTGGTTCGGCATGGTCACGTATGCTTCGTCCGGCACGCGCTTGGCAATCCAGTGGTGGCCGCCGACGGTTTCAAGCCACCAGATCTCATCCACATCGGAGAAGGCGACACCGTTCATCTCGTAGGTGCCGTACTGTTCGAGCAGCGCGCCGAGACGGGTTACACCTTCGCGGGCGGTCTTGACATACGGCAGCACGAGGGTAAGGAAGTCCTCTTCGCCGATACCGCCGGGCACTTCCGGCTCGTAGCCGTCTTCGCCTTTCTTGCCTTTGGCTGGGGTGAGTTCCACGAACGGGTCGGCGCCGAGCACGCGCTCGTTGGTGGTGAGGGTTTCGGTGGCGCTCATGGCCACATTCGCCTCATTGACGCCGGCTTCGCCCCAAATGCCTTCCTTCAGATCCGCGTTCGGCACGGCCGTGTACTGCAACGGCTCGTCCGGCAGATCCACTTCCACATGGGACAGCACGCTCTTATAGTGGCGCGGCTGCTCGTCCGGCTTGACGACGATGAAGCGCTTCGGGCAGAATTCGCCGTTCGCGCTGTCCTCATTGCGGGCGATGATGGTCGATCCGTCATAGCTTGCGTCCTTGCCGACCAGAATCGTGGTGCATGCCATATATGTAGGTTCCTTTCGTTTGTTTTGTTTACGTTTGCGGTATTCTTTGGTATTTTCTTGCGATTACGCGGTTTGCGCCTTGCCGGCTGTTCTCGCCGGTTTCGCCGGTCACGCCTTGCCGGTCAGGAAGATAGCGCCTTGGTCCGCGATCGCACCGGAATTACGCAACGCGCGTTCCATCTCGTTGAGCCAGAAGCCTTGATTGAGACCATTGAGAGGCGCGGTGGTGCCCCATACGTGCAGGTAGTATTCGTGATCCCGATCAGGCGGATACGGACCGTTGTAACGCATGGTGACGGCCGGATCGCCGCTGCGGCCCTTCAGCAGCGGCGACGCGGCGGACGTGCGGCCCTGCACCGTCTCGGGAATCATCGCGGACACCGTGCGGGAGAAGTCGGCGGGAATCGCCAGCGCGTGGGAATCGTTGAAATCGTACATCAGCGCGTCCACGGGCAGATTGGCGAGCGACCAATGGTTCCACTGGAAGCCGCACACCGGAATGGAATCGGGATCGACGAATTCCCAATGCAGGAACTGCACGGACGGGTCGAGCTCGTCGATATAGAAGGGGAAGGAAACGATCGGAGTGCCGTCGATGCAGTTCTCAGGCGGCGCCGCTTGGCGAACGCGTCGGGAATGACGGTGAAATCTGCGGAAATCTTCATGCTTCCAGTATCGCGCATGCGCGTGACGCGACGCGGCCGTATGACGCGTCTACGCCGGTGGCTCAATCGATGCAATCGCAGCAATCGGCGCAACCCTCAGCCGAAACGACCCCGTCCGCGCGGCGATCGCACGGAACGGGGTCATTCCGGGAAACAGGGCCTATCAGAACCGAATCGCTCTCATAGGCACATTTGCAGTGCGGAACCCTGCGGCCACGATAACGCAGCCGCAAAGTCCGGAATAGCCGAGTGATAGAAAGAAGGGGAAAAATCACTCGGCCGGCTTGTAGAAGTCGCCGTTGAGGGCTGCAGCCGCCTTGGCCTTGGCCTCTTCGAAGGTGACTTCGGCGAGGGCCGCGCGGACGTCGTCCAGCGCCACCGGGTCATGGACAGCGAGTTGACGCCGAGACCGGCCAGCACGACCGCCAGATCCGGATCGGCCGCGGCCTCGCCGCACACGCCCACCGGCATGCCCTTGGCGTTGCCCGCGTCGCAGATCATCTTGATGGCGCGCAGCACCGCCGGATGCCATGCGGTCTGGTAGTTGGCCACGGAACCGAGGGTACGGTCGGCGGCAAGGGTGTACTGGGTCAGGTCGTTGGTGCCGATGGACACGAAGTCGGCCACGTCGGCCACCTTGTCGGCCATCAGGCGATCGACGGCACTTCGGCCATAGCGCCCACGAACTTCAGACCGAAGCTCTTGCCGAGCTTGACGAAGTAGTCGGCCTCATGCTGGTCGGCAACCATCGGGGCCATGACCCACAGGTTCGCGTCGGTTACGGCGTCGGCGGCGGCGAGCGCCTTGAGCTGGCCTTCGAGCACGTCCATGTGGGCGCGCAGGTGCGCAGGCCACGCAGGCCGAGGGCCGGATTCGGCTCGTCTTCCGGAGTCAGGAACGGCAGCGGCTTGTCGGCGCCGGCGTCGAGCATGCGGATCACGACCTTCTTGCCCGGGAACTGGCTGAGCAGCTCGGTGTAGGCCTTGGTCTGCTCTTCGACGCTCGGCGGCTCGGAGTTGCCGATGAACAGGAATTCGGTACGGAACAGGCCAACGCCTTCGGCGCCGTATTCCAGCGCCTTCGCGGCATCGGACGGCTTACCGACATTGGCGAGCAGCGGAATGAGATGGCCGTCCTTGGTGGCGCCCGGCTTGCCACGCAGTTCCTTGGCTGCGGCGGCACGGGACTTGGCGGCTTCGGCGGCGGCGATCTCGTCTTCGCTCGGGTTCACCACGATCTCACCCTTGGCTGCGTTGACGATGACGTTGGTGCCGTTCTCAGTTCGGCGGCTTCGGCGGCGGAGACGACCGCGACGATGCCACGGGCGCGCGCCAGAATGGCGGTGTGGGAGGTCGGACCGCCCTGGGAGGTAACGATGGCCAGGGTCTTGCTCATGTCGAGCGCGGCGGTGTCGGCCGGGGACAGGTCTTCGGCGACGAGCACGAACGGGGTTTCGCTGACCGGCAGGCCTGGGGCGGGAGCGCCCATGAGGTCGGCGATCACACGCTGGCCGACGTCATGCAGGTCGGCTGCGCGCTCGGCCTGGTAGCCGCCGATGGCGCGGAACATGTCTTCGACCGCGCCGAAGCCTTCCAGCACGGCGCGCTCGGCGGTCTTGCCCTGGTTGATGAGTCCTTGATGGACTGTGCAAGGGACGGATCGGAGGCGAACATGGCGATGGCCTGCAGGATCGGGGCGGCCTGCTTGGCGCCTTCGTCGCCGTTGGCGGCCTCTTCGGCGCGACGGTTCAGTCGGCGTTGACGAGGGCGAGCGACTTTTCGACGCGGGCGATTTCGGTTTCCGCGGAGATGCTTTCGGCGCGCGGAGCGTCCGACGGTTCCGGCAGCGGAGCGGCCATGCGAATGACCGGGCCGACTGCGACGCCACGACCGATACCAACACCCTTAATGTTCATGAGAACTCCTTTTCCTGTTTCCTTGGGAAAAAATATGGATACGCAAACGATTGCAGGATTATGCCTGCCTTGCGTAGGTGAGTTACTGCAATGATCCCCACCGTCTTTGCCGGTAAATCATTTTCAGCCTGCGATTAGTATACACGAAATTCCCGCAAAACAAAACCGGTAAACGTTTTCTGTGTTTCGTAAAAACTGTGCTATGATAATCGCAAGAAATGCAGATGCCGGCAAAAGCCGCATAATGCAATCGATATGCAAAAATCGATATACATCGACGTGTAAATATCGAGACGACCCAACGTAAGCAAACCAACCACCAACCACAACAAAGGAGACCATTATGGCAACCCGCAATCTCGTCATCAACGATCCGGTCGGCATTCACGCCCGTCCGGCCGCCATGTTCGCGCAGGCCGTCACCGCTTCCGGCCAGACCGTGACCATCGCCAAGGAAGGCGGCAACGCCGTTCCGGCCGGCTCCATCCTGTCCATCATGGGTCTGGGCATCAAGCAGGGCGACACCGTGGTCATCAACGTCGAAGGCGACAACGCCGAGGCCGTGGCCGACAACCTGGCCAACATCCTCGTCAACGCCGAGTGACGCACCGCGCATAACGCGCTGACGCACTGACGTACGAACGTTTCGACCGCCCGCCATATTCGACGGGCGGTCGTTCTATTCTTAATAGGTTCTTCGCGGCTCGAACCGGTTCATCAGACCAGACCTTTGGCCGAGAAGCACACAGGGGTTTAGGGCACCCTCTAGGGCATTTTGAAAAACACTTAGAGAGCCGGCAAACGCAAGCCGGACACGACGGAAAGGACAGCGCATGGCAGGCAGAACCGACAGCGGCAGCTCAATCACCAACGTCGCGGCGACGGCCGGCGTGTCCATCGCCACCGTCTCACGCGTGCTGTCCGGCAAACGCGGCAAGGACGACGATATCGCCCGCCGCGTGCGCGAAGCCGCCAAACAGCTCGGCTATTCCGTCAACTACGCGGCGAGCGCGCTGCGCAGCGACGTGACGAAAACCATCGGCCTGGTCATTCCGAGCGCCACGGGACCGTTCTCCGCGCAACTGCTCGACGAGATCGAGCCGACCATCGACACCGAATCGCAACAGCTGCTGCTGGGCATCGGAGCCACGCAGGAAGCGCAGGCGGAACGCATCGAATCGCTGGCCAACCGCCATGTGGACGGGCTGATCGTGGTGCCCGCGGCCGGCGCTGACCTTGCCGGAACGCTGAACCAGTACGCGAACACGCTGCCGATCGTGCAAATCTGCGGACGGCAGACCGCGCCGCGCGTGTCCGTGGTAGGCATCGACGAAAACGCCGCGATGGAGGCGATCGTCAAACATCTGGCCGAGCAGGGCATCGCGTCCGCCGCATACATGGCCGGCAACGAGCTGTCTTTCGAATCGGCGGAACTGTTCGCCACATTCCACACGCATATGCGCACTTACGGGCTTGCCACCAGCGAAAACTGGAACCAGTTCGGCGAACGTACCGTGCAGCGCGGTTTCGATTGCGCCATGCGGCTGTTCAACGGGCCGCTCGTACAGCCGGAAGCCGTGGTCTGCGCCGACGATGCGATCGCGTTCGGCGTGATGGTGGCGTTCGACGCGTTGGGAATCCGCGTGCCGGAGGACGTGCTGGTGGTCGGCTACCATGATTCCGCCATCGCGCGTACCACCATGCCTCGGCTGACTCGGTGCGTGCGCCGTTTGAGCGTATTGTGTCGGAATGCTTACGATTGCTGGCTTCCGGTCCTGCCGGAGGCGCGGCGGAGACGGCTGCTGCGCCAGGCGGCAGCGTGCGCGCGCCCCGTGTCATGCTTGCCCCGCAGCTTATTGTGCGGGATTCCTCGGTGTTCCGCCGGTGAATCGCGAATCGAATCGCCGGTAATTACTGGAAATTACGAAAATCACGGAATCAGCGCGCAGAACAGCGCTTCGAACACCAAAACCGGATTGCCGTTGCCGTTGAGCCTGCGGCGCGCGGTGGCGATGTCCTCCAGCCGGCGCACGGCTCCGGCACGGTCGAGCCGTACCGACAATTCCGTGATGGCGGAACGGTTTTCGAGGTTGATGAGTCCCACCGCGTCCTCGGCGTTGTTCTGCAGCACCGCCACGTCACGGTAGATGCTGGCGACCGAATTGAGCGCACGGTCGAGCACGTCACGCGTGAGTCTGGTGGCGCGTCGTTTGAGCTCGTCTTTTTTGGCGATCGCATTGTATGCGCCACGCAGTTTCGGGGGTATGCGGTCTTTGGGTCCGAGCCCGTTGATGCGGCGGAAATCGGCTTCCGCTTCGGACGCTTTGACGTTGACTTCCGCTTCGGCCTGCGCCTTCGCGTTGTCGATGAGGTTGCCGGCCAATAGCACGGCATCCGACGCGCGATGCAAGCCGAGCACGCCGACGATGAGCTCGTCGCGGTCCGTCATGATGCGTTCGTCCTTGGCATACAGGCTCGCGATGCCGATGTGCCCCTCCGACAATCGTGCCGCACGCGCCGCGATATTCGGCTCGAAACCTTGCGATTCCAAGAATTTCGCCACCGCCTGGTTGGACGGTACGGCCAAGTTGACGATGCGCGTGCGCGAGCGGATGGTCGGCAGCACGTCTTGGGCGCTGGGCGCGCACAGCAGCCAGATGGTGTGCGGGCTCGGCTCTTCGATTTCCTTCAACAGCACGTTGGTGGTGCGTTCCATCATGCGGTCGACGTCTTCGATGACGATGATGCGCCACGGCGCGGTGCCGGGCATCTGCTCGGATGTGGTGATGATGTCACGCACCTCGTCGATGCCGATGGTCACTTTGTTGGTGGCCAGCACGCTCACGTCGGGGTGGGTGCCGGCAAGCACCTGCTCGGTGGTTTTGGTCGGCTCATCGTTCAGACCATGATCGGGGCTTTCGAGCGCGGCGGCGAACGCGCGGGCAACGTTGGAACGGCCCGATCCGGGAGGGCCGCAGATCAGCCACGACTGCGCGATGGCCTTCGGGTCGCCGCTGGCGATGGCCTTCAGCTGTTCGACCACCTGCGCTTGGCCTACTATGGAGTTCCACACGCTCATGCGATACCCCCGTCAGCGTGCTCACGGTGTCGAAATCGGCTTTGATACGCGCCCACACGTCTTCGATGGACTGGCTTGCGTCAATGACGTGGAACCGTTCCGGCTCACGTTCAGCCAAGTCGAGGAACGCGACGCGTGTGCGACGCTGGAAGTCATTGCCGGCCGCTCCATGCGGTCTTCGGCATGCTGCAGCCGCGCATGCGATTGCGCCGGATCCATATCCAGCAGATACGTGCGTTCCGGCAGCAGACCGTTCGTGGCCCACATGCTCAGGTTTCGGATTTCCGCGGCCGTCAGCTCGCGGCCGCCCGCCTGGTACGCCAAAGAGGAATCGAGATACCGGTCGGTGATGACCACCGCGCCGCGTTGCAGAGCGGGCAGAATCACTTCCGCGACGTGCTGCGCGCGGTCGGCGGCGAACAACAGCGCTCCGTACGCGGGGCGATGTCGGCACAATCGTTCTCATCCCCCGTATCCACGCCGTGCAACAGCATTTTGCGAATCGCCACGCCCAATGCGGTGCCGCCCGGCTCGCGCGTGACCACGCATTCGCGGCCCTGAGATTCAACATATGCGCGCAACCGTTCGACCTGCGTGGTCTTGCCCACGCCGTCAACGCCTTCAAACGAGATAAAAATGCCCTGCATGCCTTTCACTGTACCGTGCGCCCCTGCCGTGCCCGGCCATTCGGCCCACGGCTTGGTGTCGCACGATGCCGATTGTCTTGCGGAACATCAGATCGTGCGACGTTTCGCGCGCCGCATAACGTCAGCGTGCGGGAACGACTTCAGGACGCGCGTAGCCTTCGTTGGCGGTCAGCCAGTCGACGTCAGCCTTCACGGTGGACGCGGTGGAGCCGATCTCCTTCGCTATACGCGTATTCGCCCAGCCCTTGTCGGCCAGTTCACGCACCTTGGCACGGCGGTCGGCACGCGCCTGTTCGGTCGCGCTCACCTTCTTCGCGGATTTCGCTCCTTTGGCAGCGCCCTTCTTGGCTCCCTTCGCAGCCGTCTTGCGGCCACGACGCTTCGACGGCCCTGCGCGCGCTTCTCCGCCAGCAGGCGGAACGCCTCGGCCGGTTCGATCGATTCGGGCGCATACTGCTTCGGCAGTGTACGGTTTGTCTCGCCGTCGGTGATGTACGCGCCGTAGAAGCCGTCCTTGATGGTCACGTGCTTCTGGGTTTCCGGATCGGTGCCCAAGTCGCGCAACGGCGGCTTGGCCGCGCCACGTCCACGACCGCGTCCATACTTCGGCTGCGCGAACAGTTCCTTGGCCTTCTCCAAGTCGACGGTGAAGATCTCGTCTTCGGAAGCCAGCGAACGCGTGTCGGACTTGCCGTCGGCACCGGTCTTGGTCAGGTACGGGCCGTAACGGCCATTGTTGGCCATGACCGTAACCGTTTGCATTTCGCCGGTTTCGGCGTTCGCCTCATCGTAGGAGCCGACTTCGCGCGGCAGGCTCAGCAGTTTCAGCGCGTCTTCCAACGTCAGCGATTCGGGACTCATCGTCTTGAACAGCGACGCCATCTTCGGACGGTCGGAAGCCGCCTTCTTACCGCCGGAACGCTTCGTCTTGCCCGCCTTGCCTGCGGCGGACTCGGCAGCGGTATCGCCGGCATCTTCCGCGCTCGGCATGACCAACGCCACGTACGGGCGAACCGGCCATTGCGTACCTCGACGGTGCCGCCGGACACCGGGTCCTTGCCCAGTTCACGCGGCCCACCGGAATGGTTTTCAATCAGATCGTGGCCGACCTCGACGGTCAGCTCATCCGGAGCGAGCGTATCCGGCAGCGAGGCGCGCTTCGGATTGCCTTCCGCATCCAGATGCTTCATGTCCTCAAGATACGGGCCATAACGGCCGACGCGCACGTGCAGGCCATCGCCGATATCGATGGTGTTGATCTCACGCGCATCAATCTCGCCAAGCTGCGCCACCTGCTGCTGCAGGCCCTCATGCGCCTCGTCGGCGGACTGGGCCGCGCCATCGCCGGAACCGAAGTAGAAGCGGGTCAGCCACGCCTTGCCGGTCTCATGGCCACCGGCAATCTGGTCGAGGCCGGTTTCCATATCGGCGGTGAACTCGTAATCCACATACTTCGGGAACTTCGTTTCAAGCAGTTTGGTGACGGAGAACGCCAGCCAGGACGGGATCAGCGCACGGCCACGCTCGTACACGTACCCGCGGTCGATGATTGTGGAGATGATGCTCGCATACGTGGACGGACGGCCGATTTCCTTCTGTTCCAACGTTTTGACGAGCGACGCTTCGGTGTAGCGCGCCGGCGGCTGGGTCTCGTGGCCGTCCGCGGCAACGTCCACGGCGGCAAGCTCGTCGCCCGGCTGCATCGGCGGCAGGGAAACGTTGTCATCGGTTTTCTTCGAAGCTTCGCAGACTTTTCGGCCTTATCGCAATCTTCACGCCCGCCGCCTCGGCGCTCTTCTTCGCGTCGGCAACGCTACGGCGGCCCTCGCCGGTGGCCTTCATGAAGCCGGGGAATTCGATGACGGTACCGGACGCCTGGAACATGGCCTCGCCGTCGGATTCGGTCGGCGCGGACAGACGCACGGTGGCGGTGGAACCGGTCGCATCGGCCATCTGGCAGGCCAGCGTGCGCTGCCAGATCAGGGTGTACAGCTTGAGCTGGTCGGCCGGCACTTTGGTGGCGATTTCAGCCGGATCGCGGAAATGCGCGCCCGCCGGTCGGATACATTCGTGGGCTTCCTGCGCGCCCGCCGTCTTCGTGGCGTACTGCTTGGGCGCATCGGACAAGTACTTTTCGCCGAAGTGCCGCGACACCGCTTCACGGGCGGCCGCGATCGCCTCCTGCGACAGCGTCACCGAATCGGTACGCATATACGTGATGAAACCGTTTTCGTACAGCCCCTGCGCGGCACGCATGGTCTGGCGCGAGCTCATGCCGAGGCGATTGCCGGCCGTCTGCTGCAACGTGGACGTGGTGAACGGCGGCACCGGACGGCGACGGTACGGCTTGGTTTCCATCGACGAGACGGTGAACGTCGCATATTCCAGCGATCGCGCGATCGCATTCGCGTGCGTTTCGTCCAGCTGCACGACGTTGTCTTTGACGCCGGCGGCGGTCAGCTGGCCATCATCGCCGAAATCCTTGGAACCGGCCAAACGACGGCCGCCAAGCGACACCATGCGAGAATCGAACGCAACATTGTTGCGTCGGCGTCGGGCGCTTCCAGCGTGGCGGTGACATCCCAATAGGGGGCACGCACGAACGCCATGCGCTCACGCTCACGCTCCACGATCAGACGGGTGGCCACGGACTGCACGCGGCCCGCGGACAGGCCCGGACCGACCTTGCGCCACAGCACCGGGGACAGCTCATAGCCGTACAGACGGTCCAGAATACGACGGGTTTCCTGGGCGTCCACCATGGCGGCGTCCACATCACGCGTGTTGTTCAGCGACGCTTGATCGCTTCCGGCGTGATCTCGTGGAACACCATGCGCTTGACGGGCACCTTCGGCTTCAGCGTCTGCACAAGATGCCATGCGATCGCCTCACCTTCGCGATCCTCATCAGTGGCGAGGTAGAGGGTGTCTGCCTTCTTCAGCGCGCTTTTCAGGTCGCAACGGTTTTCTTCTTGTTGCCGTCCACGATGTAATACGCTTGAATCCGTCTTCGATATCCACGCCGAACTTGCCGTACTTGGCTTTCTCGGCCGCCGGCACCTGGCTGGGCTGGGCAAGGTCGCGGATATGGCCGACCGATGCCATGACCGTGTATCCGGAGCCCAAGTATCCGCCAATCTTCTTCGCCTTGGTAGGAGACTCCACAATAACGAGCTTGCTGCCGGTAGCCATAGCCACTCCTTATTACTAGTGTTTGCAACGCAATAATACTCACTGAATACGGAGAAATGGCAAACCGCCCGTGTGGCGTATGGACGGCAGCATGCCCGGAACCGGCTGTTTTCAGCGCTTCGGCGGTGCGGGCGGCGCTCCCACCAAACCCAGTTTCGTCAACGGCGAGGCGGTCAGCTGACGCATGGCGAGCGTTATGCCAAGCACCAGCGCGGAAACGGCGGCCGTCAGCAGCGCCGTGGAAACGTACGCGCCGGCATTCGTCCATTCGGCGCTCATGGCGAGTCCCGGCTGAATCTGCCAGATGATATACGCGCCGTACAGGATGCCCAATACGCCAATCGTCAGCATCACACTGCCGACGATCTGCACGCTTGCCGACGAGACGCGCGTGCCCGGCTCATCCATGCTGCTGGCGAACGTGGTGGCAAGCGCCAGCAACGCCAGTCCGCCGACGATCAGCAGCGCCATAATCACGTCGGTCGGACGATGCCATTGCGCCGCGATCACCGACAATCCGACCAGCACCGTATACGCCCAGCCAATCACCGCCACCAGCGCACGCAGCACGCGCGGCACGGCGCACAGCAGCATCACGCTTGCCGCAGCGGCAAGGATGACATGCCCGGAAGGCGCGGAATTATTAGGATTCGATTCCAAATTAATAAGATACGGGCGTGGCAGCAGCGGCTTCAACAGTTCGGCCGCGGCGAAACACAGGCCTCCGAATACGGCGAGCTGCGCGATCGACAGCCACCGTTTGCGCACGATCAGCACGCAAACGCGATTGCCCCCATGATAACGCTGACGGTGATGACCACTGCGGAAATGGCGAAGACGTGCACGACCGGCGCCAGCCAACCCGGCAACGCGGTATCGAGTTTCGACCAGACGATATCCTCATAGCTTTGGCCGTCCATGGTACGCACGCCAAGCCACCAGACGCCGGCGGAAGCGGCAAGCATCAGCAGACCGAACACCACGCACAGCACGATGCTGGACACGCGCGGATGGCGGGTCAGCGGATCCGCCTGAGCCAAGCCTTTGTTGACATCCTGCGGAGAAAGCACCGCCTCGACTTCGCGCATATCAGGGAACGACAACGATTCCAACGGTTCCGCAGGCGTTGCTGCCGTGGGCTGCTGAAGCATGTTCACAGGCTGCTGTGGATCTCGGACAAGTGGCTTGAATTCGTTGGTCATAGTCACCGAGAATACGGCATCGCCCCTACTGTGGGGAACGAATCGGAGAAGATATAGAAAAACCTCCACGCACCCGGAAGAGGCCACTTACCCTTGCTGCATTCCTGCCCTGGGGGAGTTGGGTGACATACCGCCACGCGGAGGCTCTTGCCATATTACACCATGCCCGGACCTCGCCGCACCGACTAGACGCACGGGTACACTTGAGAAGGAATCGCACGCCACCCCTGTGCGTTTGCGTGGCTGCGATAAGCATCGATAACGTTTGGAAGGTTGTTTTCTTATGACTGATGCGGTGGAGTATCCCGATCTGGTGGTCGTGGGCGCGGGCCTGTTCGGCCTGACCGTGGCCCAGCAGGCCGTCGAGCACCTGGGCGTGAGGGTCGAGATCATCGACGTGCGCGACCATATCGGAGGCAACGCGTACAGCTACATGGACGAGGAGACCGGCGCGGAGATCCACAAGTACGGCGCGCACCTGTTCCACACGAGCAACAAGAGGGTCTGGGACTACGTGAACCGTTTCACAAGCTTCACGGACTACGTGCACCGCGTGTACGCCACGCACGACGGCGAGGTGTATCCCCTGCCGATCAACCTCGGGACCATCAACCAGTTCTTCCACGCGCACTACACGCCGGCCGAGGCGAAGGCCCTGGTCGAGAGCCAGCCGGCGAATTGGCGGGCACGGATCCGCAGAACCTCAACGACAAGGGCATTTCGCTGATCGGCCGTCCGCTGTACGAGGCGTTCATCAAGAACTACACGGGCAAGCAGTGGCAGACCGATCCGAAGGACCTGCCCGCGGGCATCATCAACCGCCTGCCGGTGCGCTTCAACTACGACAACCGGTATTTCAGGGACACGTGGAGGGCCTGCCCACGGACGGGTACACGGCCTGGATGGAGCGCATGATTGACGATCCGCGCATCCACGTGACCCTCAGGACCGACTTCTTCGACGCCTCGCAGCCGTACAACAGGAAGGCGCTGGCCGCGGCGGGCGTGCCGGTGGTGTACACGGGTCCGGTGGACCGCTACTTCGACTATTCGCTCGGCGAGCTGAAGTGGCGCACGGTGGACTTCAGGGAGGTGCGTTACGACGAGGGCGACCATTTCGGATGCCCGGTGATGAACTTCTCCGACCCGGACGTGCCGTACACGCGCGCGATCGAGTTCAAGAACTTCAACCCGGAGCGCAGGGCTTCGCAGAACCCGGACAGGACCGTGGTGTGGGAGGAGTACAGCCGTTTCGCCGAGCGTGGCGACGAGCCGTACTATCCGATCAACACGGAGGCCGACAAGGCGTTGTACGCGAGGTACGAGGAGCTCGCGAAGGCCGAGCCGAGGACCGTGTTCGGCGGCCGTTTGGGCACGTACAAGTATTACGACATGCACAACGTGATCGACACCGCGTTGACCGCGTACGAGCAGCAGGTCGAACCACTCCTCAAAAAGTGACGCGATATACATTGCGCAATATATGATTCCCGTTCACGCTGCGACGGCGCACGACCATTGGCCGCCACCGCCGCAGCGTTTCCGGGACAACAAAAATCCCTATGGCATTACCCCAGGCCATAGGGATTTTCATTATATGCTGATTCTGCCTACGAATCAGGCGAGTGGGTCGAGACCTACGAGATGGTTGCCATTGCCATCGCGGGTCTGCCGTCAGCAACGCACGCTATGCGCGCCACACATCCTTGCCGGCGGCCTTCGCGGCCGCCACATCGGCGTCAAGCTGCTCTTCGGTGCCTTCGACCTCACCCTTGATGAATTCCTCCACCAAGCGGCGGGCCTCGCCATCCTCGTGCTGCACGGCCGGAGACTTCATGAAGTAGGAGCTCGGAGCCAGCACCGGACCGGCCAGATGACGATCGAGCGCGATCTTCGCCGCACGCACGGCGTCGATCACAATACCGGCGGAATTCGGGGAATCCCACACCTCGAGCTTGTATTCGAGGTTCAGCGGCACATCGCCAAACGTGGTGCCTTCCAAACGCACGAACGCGAACTTGCGGTCATCAAGCCAAGCCACATAATCGGAAGGTCCGATATGCACGTTGTGCGGATCCATGTCGTGCGGCACCACGGAAGTGACGGCGCGGGTCTGGAAATCTTCTTGGACTCCAGACGGGAACGCTGCAGCATGTTCATGAAGTCCATGTTGCCGCCCACATTGAGCTGGTAGGTGCGGTCCAAGCGCACGCCACGGTCTTCGAACAGACGGGCGAGCACACGGTGGGTGATCGTGGCGCCGACCTGGGACTTGATGTCGTCGCCGACGATCGGCACACCAGCGTCACGGAACTTCTGCGCCCACTCCGGATCGGAGGCGATGAACACCGGCAGGCAGTTCACGAACGCACAGCCAGCGTCCATAGCGGCCTGAGCGTAAGCCTTGTCCGCCTTCTCGGAACCAACCGGCAGGTAGGAAACCAGCACGTCGACCTTCTTGTCACGCAGCACCTGCGCCACATCCACCGGCTCGGCGTCCGACTCCGTAATCATCTGACGGTAGTACTCGCCCAAACCGTCGTTGGTCGGGCCACGCAGCACCTCCACACCCAGATTCGGCACGTCCGCGAACTTGATGGTGTTGTTCTGGGAGGCTCCGATCGCCTCGGACAGGTCCTTGCCCACCTTCAGCGCATCGACGTCGAACGCGGTGACGAATTCGATGTCACGCACGCGGTAGCCACCGAAATTGTTGTGCATCAGGCCGGGAATCTTATCCTCGTCCTTGGTGTCCTTGTAATACTCACGCCCTGCACCAGCGACGAGGCGCAATTGCCCACGCCGGCGATAGCCACTCGAATGCTCATCTGAAAACGACTCCTCTGTTATGCATTTCGCAGGTATACCAATCCCCAAGCATACCCACAACCGCATTGTAAACTGAAAAATCACTGAAAAACGGCCATATTACGGCAGTCGTCAACAGATTGTCGATTTGTAAAAAAGCTGCGCAAAAACATGTTTTTCCAGTCGGACAGCACCATCTACACCCTTGTTTTTCAGGTCGTTCGGCTACGGTGGAAACCATGGTTTCACGAACACGAAGTGTCAGCTCACGCTCAAAAAGCGCCCGCAGCGGCAGCGCAACGTCCACGACGCCACGGGTGGGCACCACCTACGGGGTCCATGGAGAAGTGCTGAGCAAGCCGCCCCAGGGGCCGAAGCACACTTCGCATCGCGCACCCAAAAAGACCAGAAAACACAAGCATCTCGTGCTCAAATGGGTGCTCGGCATCTTCGCGGCGCTCATCGCGGCAGGTATCGGCCTGTTCGCCTACATGTACATCACCACGGAAATCCCGCAGCCGGAAAAGTTCGCGCTGGCTGAAAAGACGACCGTGTATTACAACGACGGCACCACGCCGATCGGCAGCTATGCGGAGCAGAATCGCGAAATCATCAGCTGCGCAGACCTGCCCGACTACGTCGGCAACGCGATTGTGGCTTCGGAAGACCGCTCCTTCTATACCAATAAGGGCATCGATCCGATCGGCATCGCACGCGCGTTCTACAACAACCTGACCACCGGTAGCAGGCAGGGCGGTTCCACCATCACCCAGCAGTATGCGGAACGCTATTATCTGGGCGAAACCACCTCGTACGTGGGCAAACTGCGTGAGGCGTTCCTGGCGGTCAAAATCGCCCAAGCACAGGACAAGAGCCAGGTGTTGTGCAACTACATGAACACCATCTATCTCGGCCGTGGCGCATACGGCATCCAGGCAGCGGCCAAAGCGTACTTCGGCAAGGACGCGAAGGATCTGACGCTCTCCGAAGCGGCCATGCTTGCCGGCATCATTCCCGCGCCGAGCGTATGGACCCCCGACGTGAATCCCAAGCAAGCTGAAAAACGTTACAAGCGCGTGCTGAACATCATGGACGAAGACGGCTACATCACGCCGGACGAGAAGAAAGCCGCGAAATTCCCGCAAACCATCGAAATCCAACAGAACAACCAGATGTCCGGACCGAACGGATACCTGTTGACGATGGTGCAGAACGAACTCGTCAACACCAAGGCGTTCAGCAAGCAGGACCTGGAAACCGGCGGCTACAAAATCGTCACCACCATTGACAAATCGAAGCAGGACCTGATGTTCTCCACCATCAGTCCCTCCCAAAACGGCATGCAAGGCATCGTGCCCGACGGCATGCAGTTCGGCGCGCTGTCGGTGAACCCCAAGGACGGTTCCATCATCTCGCTGTACGCAGGAGACGACTACCTGACCAAGCAGCTCAACAACGTCACCCAGGCAACGTACGAAGTCGGCTCCACCATGAAGCCGTTCGCATTGCTGGCCGCCGTCAACGAAGGCGTCAGCCTCAACACGTACTTCAACGGCAACTCGTACCGGACGTTCCCGGGCATCACCGAAACGGTGAGCAACTACGGCGGCGAGAATCTGGGATACGTGAACCTGTACACGGCGACGGAACAATCCTCGAACACCGTGTACATGGATCTGCAAACCAAGCTCGGCGCGCAGAAAATCGCCGAAACCGCACGGCAGGCCGGCGTTGACGATTCGTCTTTGGATGGTTCCAACCCGTTCACCGTGCTCGGCAACAACGGCCTGACCCTCAAGGACATGACGCAGGGATACGCCACACTGGCCAACCAAGGCAACAAGCCGACGCTGCATATCGTTGCCCAAGTGCAGACGGCGAACGGCACCGACCTGTACAACGCGCCGACCTCGGCGGAGCAGACGTTCGAAGCGAACAACGCGAATCTCGTGACGAAGGCGCTTACCGGCGTGGTCCAGCGAGGCACCGCCACCGAGGCGCGTGCCACTGGGCACACCATTGCCGGCAAGTCAGGCACCGCAAACGATTCCAACGCAGCGAGCTTCATCGGCTACACGCCGTCCATGCTGACTTCTGTGGCGATGTGGTATCCGGACGACAACGGCGACCCGCAGGAGATTCCCGCATTCGGCAGCTGGACCGGCGGCAGCGACTACCCCGTGCATCTCTTCACCGAATACATGAAGCAGGCACTGGCCGATACGCCGAACGAAACGTTCCCCGACGCCACCGATAACGGCAAGGTCGGCGGACCGGACGGTACGTGGGGCACCGGCGCGCAGAAGACCTGGACTAGAAAGCAGCAGACCACCGTGACTCCGCGCACCGAGGAGAACACCCAACAGACCACGCCGAATCAGACCGAGGAAACGCAGAATACCGGTCAGGGCGGTGGCGACGGCGGTAATAGTGGCGGTATCCCCGCTAACGGCGACGGTAACCACACCAACGGTGGCAATGGCGGAGGAACCAGTAGCGATAATTCCGGTAATAACGGCGCCAATGGCGATACATCGCAGCAATAGCAGTCGCTGACTGCGATTGCCGTCGCGGTCAGCGAACACGCAAAGGGGGCTTCCCGGTTATTCCGGGAAGCCCCCTTGGTTTTGCCGCGTGCACACGCGGGCGCACGGTCGTCAACGTCGTTCGTCAGAATGCATGCACATGCTGGGCGAGACGGTCGTATTCGGCGCGTGTCAGCGAGGCGACGCCACCATGTTTCGTATGCGCGGTGAGGAAGTAATCGTCCGCCTGCAACGGCATCCAGCCCTGATCGAGATCGCGGCTGACCATCGGACGGTATCCGATCGACGGAATCACGTCCACGAACAAGTACCATTCGTCGTCCGGTCCACCGTTGTTGTGGTGGTTGGCGAACACCGCAGGACCTTCCACGCCGCCGGGGTTGCCGTCCGGCACGTAGCCTGCGCCAATCCGGTCCTGCACCTTGGTCCAGGTCGTTCCCGGCTCCCACCAGCGCTTCGCGTCGGTGCGTCCATCCAGATGCCGGTGCCATGCGCATTGTCTTTGGTGATGCGGTACGTGCGCACACCACCATCAGGCAGCGGACGTTGGATCATCGTGGTGTCGATGGCGTCACCGTGGTTGTCGATGAACACGCCACCATATTCGAACGTGTCCTGCGTGAAATCGGTGGTGGCGCCCCACAGCACGGTGCAGTAGACGTTCTTGTCGTCGTGAGCCTTGTCCGCATCATTGAACACGGTGCTGGACCAATACATGACGAATGCGCCGCGCCCACCGTGATGGCCTTGCGGATAATAGTCCGGCACCCAGAGGCATTCGCATGCCCAGGCCATACCAAGCTCCAGATGGGAGCCGTCCGGCTTGCGGGACACGTCGAGCATGCGCGGCTCGCTCCAATGGAGCAGATCGTCGGATTCCCAGATGATGAGATTCGTGCTGGCGTGGTGGCTCCACTCGTACCAGCCGCCGCCGTCGCCTCCGAACACACGCAGATCGGTGGCGATGATATGCCACGTGCCGGTGTCGGGATTGCGGATGATATGCGGATCGCGCACGCCTGTGGTACCGAGATGCGAAGCCAGCACAGGCTTTCCATCGTTGAGCGGCACCCAACGGTGCGGATTGTCACCGTCGGATATATCCATGTAAATCTTCTCGGCGTAGCCGTCCGGATCCTCGATGAAGTGGACGAGCAGGTAACCGTAGTCGTCGGTTGTGTCGGTCATGGTCCCACCTTGTGGTTGTGAATGAATGAATTGGATAAGTGAATTGCGTGTTCGATAACGTACCGCGTCAATATGCGCGGATACGAAGAAAGCCGCCGCCACGAGAGCGACAGCTTTCTTCGGGAAGGAGGATTAGCCTGATGCGTGCGGGCCCATGTGCGGATCACATCCTGCTGCGCCGCGATGGCCTTGTTGCGGGCCAGATAGATGACCAAGGTGATGGAATACAGTGCAAGGCCGATGAGGTCCATCGTGCCCAGGGAGAAGACCACCACGATTGCCAGCCAGATGATCACCCACCGGCTGGTGGTGCCGGGAGCGAGACACCGCATGGACATGATGAAGCTGACGATGCCGATAATCAGCACCAGCAGCGCGTAGATGCCCACCACCGTCGAGGCGTTGTCCACCGCGGAATAGTCCGTTTTCAGCAAACCGTTATGTTCCAGCAGATCGTAGGCTTGGCCTTTGAACCAGCTGGTGAACATGAACAGTGTGATGGACGCCATGATCACGTTGTAGGCGGCGGCGATGGTCATCAGCACTCGTTCCGCCTTGCGAGCCAATGGTGCCGGCGGCTGCATGGTGTTGCCTTGCGGATTCATATCGGTCCTTTCCGTGGTGTGGCTCATCCGATGTGCGATGCGCAGCTCGGGAAAGATAAAATCACAGGCCCGTCCGTTTGGGGACGGACCTGTGCATTATCTCACTCGGCCGGTATCAGCCCTTGAGGCCGGAGGTGATGTTCAGGGACTGCAGGAAGTACTTCTGCGCGAACAGGAACAGCAGCAGGTCGGATGATGGCCATGCAGGTGGCCGCCATCAGGGAGCCCATCTGGTTGTACTGGCCCATCTGGTTGCTCAGCAGCTGCAGACCAGCGGTGACCGGCATCTTGTTGATGTCGTTGAACACCAAGGTCGGCCACAGGAAGTCGTTCCAAGCGCCGGTGAAGCTGAACAGGAAGATGACGATCAG